>Ga0318562_10000013_pt1 | contig 86736 bp, 72 predicted proteins | sample GRESIP066b5f18_FD_203688 | JGI IMG/M metagenome (GOLD analysis project Ga0318562, IMG submission 203688) | Tropical soil microbial communities from Luquillo Experimental Forest, Puerto Rico - GRE.SIPMG.066b5f18 | ecosystem: Environmental > Terrestrial > Soil > Tropical forest > Bulk soil... | reverse complement strand
AAAAAGACCTTCAAAAGATTTATTTTTGCGGGAGCATGCAGTCTTCTATTTCTCTCAAATATTCATCTTCTCCGCCTTCTGACGAATCATACATGTACCGATGCCTGGAACTGGCAGGCCTTGCGATAGGATATACGGCCCCCAATCCTATGGTGGGTGCAGTGCTCGTGCATGGGGAAAAGATCATTGCAGAGGGGTATCACCAGGCTTACGGGCAGGCGCATGCGGAAGTGAATTGCCTCAGGTCCGTCCCCCCGGAGCATGAACACCTCGTACCTTCTTCGGTACTGTATGTTTCTCTGGAGCCCTGCGCCCATTACGGGAAAACTCCACCCTGCGCAGATCTGATCATCGAGAAGAAGATCCCTAAAGTTGTAGTCGGATGCAGGGACCCGTTCAGGGAAGTAGATGGAAAAGGAATTGAAAAACTCAAATCTGCCGGAATAGTGGTGAAGACAGGAATTCTTGAAAAGGAATGCAGAGAACTGAACCGGAGGTTTATGACCTTCCATACCAGGTATCGCCCCTACATCATTTTAAAATGGGCACAGGGGGCAGATGGACGGATAGCCAATCAGGACCGGTCAAGGGTACTGATCACCAACGAAATCACGAACCGGCTGGTTCATCAGTGGAGAAGCGAGGAATCTGCTGTCATTGTGGGAACCAATACCGCCCTTTATGATAATCCGGTTCTCACAACCAGGTTGTACCCTGGACCCGACCCGGTCCGTCTAGTCGTAGATATGGATCTTCGGCTCCCCCATTCCCTGCATTTATTTGATCAGGCAGTTAAAACGATCGTGTTCAATTCGCTAAAACATGAGGAGCTGCCCAATCTTCTTTTTTACCAGGTAACAAGGGAGGTTTCGCTGGTCCCCCAGGTCCTGCACGCATTGTACCAGATGAATATTGGCAGTGTGTTGATTGAAGGCGGGACAAGACTGCTGCAATCCTTTATTGACGATGGAGCCTGGGATGAGGCAAGGGTCATTACCAACAGATCACTGTGGATTTCTGGGGGTATTCCGGCTCCCTCACTGCCGGGGCCGGATCCCATAAAAACGGAAACGGTTTTATCCGATTCCATCAGTTATTTCAGAAATTTCTGAAGTTTATGGGGCCGGATCCATTTTTCAGAACTCAACCATTAGGACCGAAGAGATGATCAAAGAGGAAGATTTCTATTATACGATTGACAGAGATGCTGCTGTCGAATTCCGGGACAGGGGAAGCCGGTTCATCGCCTACGTGTGCCCGTTAAGCAGTCCTTCAGACTTCAAGATAAGGCTGGGGGAAGTCAAGAAGGAACACCCAAAAGCAACTCATCATTGCTTTGCATACCGGATAGGATTGGATGGAAATCAGTTTCGGGTGAGCGATGACGGAGAACCATCCGGAAGCGCCGGACGCCCCATCCTGGGACAGATTGATAGCAGAAGGCTTACCGATGTCCTGGTCATTGTGGTCAGATATTTTGGAGGAACACTGCTTGGTATCCCGGGGCTGATTAATGCATATAAATCAGCCGCATCGCTTGCCCTCCAGGTTACCCCGGTGGTTCAGAGGCCTATTGAACTGCCATTCTCTCTCAGCTTTGACTATACGCAGGTAAATGAAGTGATGACCATCCTAAAAAAGGCACATTGTACCATTATTCACAGGGAAATTCAACTTTTCTCCAAATTGAGGATAGCTGTTCCCAAGAACAGGCTGGAAGAAGTGATGTTCAGCCTGAATAATCTCAGGGATGTGGAAATTTGCCCAGGGTAATAGCCTGCAGGCTTGAGAACACCTGAGCATCCTGACAGGACAATCACTCAGCAGATCTCCTGAACCGGCTGCTGACAGCCAGTTCTTTCTTCCCTTCGGCATACTCATAAAATCCTTCCCCTGACTTTACGCCCAGGAATCCCGCCGTCACCATATTGATCAGCAGGGGGCAGGGCGCATATTTTGGATTTCCAAATCCATCCTGCATCACCTGGAGAATAGCCATGCAAACGTCCAGGCCTATGAAGTCAGCCAGCTGAAGGGGGCCCATGGGATGCGCCATTCCGAGTTTCATGACGGTGTCGATTTCCTGGACGCCGGCCACACCTTCAAATAAACTGTATATGGCTTCATTGATCATCGGCATCAGAATCCGGTTGGCAATAAATCCGGGATAGTCATTGACCACACAGGGCACTTTATTTATCTTCCTGGTCAGATCCACGATAGCGGCGGTAGTTTCGGGGCTGGTACCATACCCGTTGATGACCTCAACAAGTTTCATCACGGGAACGGGATTCATGAAGTGCATTCCGATCACCTTACCCTGTCTTTTGGTGGCCGCTGCAATCTTGCTGATAGAGATGGATGAAGTATTGGTAGCCAGGATACAATCTGCCGGGGCCAGTTCGTCAAGCTCCTTAAATATTTTTAACTTCAGAGATGTGTTCTCCGTGGCAGCTTCTACAACCAGGGATGCCTCTCTTAGGCCTTTTGCCATTTCTTGATGCGCGGTGATTCGGCTGATCGCTTTGTTTTTCTCTTCCTCGGTAAATACCCCTTTGGCAATTTGCCTGTCAAAATTTTTCTGGATGGTAAGGATTGCTTTTTCCAGTTGTTCCCTGTTCACATCAATGACTTGTACATCAAAACCGTTTTGGGCAAATACATGCACAATTCCATTGCCCATTGTTCCTGCTCCGATTACCGCAATTTTTTTCATCTGAAGATTCTCCTTAAAACTTCCGCAAGGTTACAAATCTCCCTGAATTCGGATAAATAATTCTGATCGCTTGGGTTGCCGGGTTACAGGTTTTTGTATATGGTTCCGGAAAAACACTGGCCTGGTGGTCGCTTTTTGGCAAAGCGAGATGGCGGTCTCATTTTTTTCACCTAAAATTGCAAATCCCTGCATTTCAGGAATTAGAAATATCCGCTATGTATCCTAATCTTTATTACGCTTTCAGAGACCTTTTCGGAGTTGGAGAAAATTGGAAATTCCTTCGGTTTGTCAATTCATTCGGTTTTTTTGTAGCCCTCTCATTTATCGGGGCAGCGGTTACCCTGACCATGGAACTCAAAAGGAAGGAGGGCCAGGGTCTGTTGCAGGGAAGGGATGAATCCATTACCGTAGGAAGACCCGCCAGCGTTTCGGAGTTGCTAATCAATTTTCTCATTGGTTTTGTCGTCGGATATAAGTTTGTTGGCCTTTTTCTATCGAGCAGCCCCCTGACTGCCAATCCCCAGGATTTTATCATGTCTTCGGCGGGTAGCTGGCCAGCCGGATTGATCCTGGGGCTGGTTTTTGCCGGTCTGAAATGGTGGGAGAAAAACAAACAAAAACTGCCGGAACCAGAGGAAAGAAAGATCCGGATCTGGCCGCACGACAGGGTACCTGACCTGGCGGTTCTTGCAGCACTCTTTGGTTTTCTGGGAGCAAAGATTTTCAACAGCCTCGAAAACTGGGGCGATTTCGTGAAAAACCCGGTGGAATCCCTGCTTTCCTTCAGCGGACTTACTTTTTATGGCGGTTTGATTTGTGCCGCGCTGGCAATCTGGTATTATGCATCCAGAAGGAATATCGGATTCTGGCACCTCAACGATGCAGCCGCACCAGGCCTTATGCTGGCTTATGGACTGGGAAGGGTGGGATGCCAGGTTTCCGGTGACGGGGATTGGGGCATCATCAACAGTGCATATCAGACCTCCCCGCAGCTCAGACTGATTCAAGCCCAGCAACCATTTAATGTCAGTGTTGCCAGTAACCGGGACCTGTACCTCGGTCAGTTTGGAACGCTGAATGTGCCTCACATGGCCGTAAAGGCACCTTCCTTTTTGCCGGACTGGTTATTTGCCTACTCATATCCTCATAATGTCATCACCGAAGGAGTCCACATTCCGGGTTGCAATGACCAGTACTGCAGCTACCTGCCCCTCCCTGTTTTTCCGACCCCGATTTACGAAACATTGATCTGTCTTACTCTCTTTTTTATTATCTGGTCGTTACGCAAGCGATTTACGGTTCCAGGGACCCTTTTTGCTTTTTACCTGGTGCTAAATGGACTCGAAAGATTCTTTATTGAAAAAATCAGGGTTAATACCAAGTACAACATCTTTGGATTCCATCCCACCCAGGCGGAAATCATTTCCTTTTTGTTGGTTGTCACAGGCAGCTTTCTGTGGATATTCCTGAAACGCAGAGGCGACCGGCTAGCCCGGCAACCGGGCAGCATGGCATAAGCCGGGGAAGGGCATTAACTACCTCTGACCGAGGTGAATTGGTCTTTGATTCTACAGGACTTTCTCCTGAAACCAGGGTTAATCCTGATGGCAGAAACCAGCGACCCATCCATTCCTTTCTTCATTTATTTTATCCTTTCATCCCATTGCCCAGTTTAATTGTAACCATTTTTGACAGCCCGCGTCCTAATGCTGTCCTGGAAAATTAACCAATTATCAACAAAATCGGCCATCCAGCACAAAACAATATACTATGTTATACAAAGTACTTAACTTTGGACTGTAATAATTTAAAAATAGTACTGCTAAAATAACTGTATGAGAAACATCACTTTTTTCCTGGCTTTAGTAATGATCATGGCTTTTTCGGGTTCAGCAAAGGCACAACATGAAACCAGAAGAATAACCGGTGTCGTGCTCGACGAAACCGGCAGGCCCGTTGAATCGGCCAGTATTTCCCTGCTGAGGACAAAAGATTCCAGCCAGGTTAAGGTTACCGTATCTGACAAAACCGGTAACTATGAGTTTGTAGGAATGGCCAACGGAAAGTATATGCTTGCTGTTTCTGCCGTATCTCATGCTAAGACCTATTCACCTGTTTTTGAAATTACCGAAGCCCATCCTTCCCATGTTCTTGACAAGATGGTCTTGCCAAAAATGAACAGTGAACTTAAAGAAGTTGCGGTTACCGCACGCAAGCCTGTCTTTGAACAGAAGGCGGACAGGATGGTGGTAAATGTGGATGCCTCCCCAACCAACGCCGGAGCATCCGTCATGGAAGTTCTTGAAAAATCCCCAGGCATTACCATCGACAAGGACGACAATATCAGTTTGAAAGGAAAGCAGAACGTAATGGTCATGATTGATAACAAACCCACTTATTTAAGTACCTCGCAGCTCGCTGCCTATCTGAGGAGCATGCCCTCTTCGGCGGTCGACCAGATCGAAATAATGACCAATCCCTCATCTAAATATGATGCCGCGGGAAATTCAGGTATCATCAACATCAAGACAAAAAAGAACAAGGCAAAAGGGTTCAACGGAAATGTTATTTTAACCCAGACCCAGGGCGTCTACCCCAAACCGAGTGGCAGCCTGAATATGAATTACCGCAACGGAAAGACCAATTTTTTCCTGAATGCTGGATATTCGCGCTGGGAAGGTTTCCAGGATCTGGATATTAACCGGAAATATCTTGATGGGACCAGCAAACAGATCACATCCATTTTTACCCAGCAGACACATATGAAATTCACCAATCCGGGTTTCAACGGAAAGTTCGGGATGGATTACTATCTTGACAGCAAAACCACCCTGGGATTTGTGGTCAGCGGATCCGGAAACAATGAGAACGATAAGTCGACGAGCACGATTTACCTGAAGGATCCAAACCAGGTGGTCGACTCCATTGTGTATTCACCCAGCAGCAATGTTACCAAATGGAGAAATGCCTCTATAAATATCAATTTCAGACACCAGTATGATTCATCAGGCCGAGAAATTTCTGCAGATGCGGATTATGTAAAGTACCACTCCCTAAGCAACCAGCATTTTGACAACATCACCTACTATCCTGACTGGTCCCAAAAGGGAGAAACCATTCTCACAGGCAATCTGCCCAGCGATATCAATATTTATTCTTTTAAGGCAGATTATACTCATCCCCTACGGCATGACCTGAAGCTGGAAGCAGGACTGAAGACAAGCTATGTTGAGACAGACAATACCGCCAACTATTATAATATTGTCAATAATATCACCCAGGTAGACACAACCAAAACCAACCGGTTCCTCTACCACGAGAATATCAATGCTGTTTACCTGAACATGACAAAACAGTATCAGAAGTGGACAATGCAGGCGGGTCTTAGAATGGAAAATACCAACTATTCAGGACACCAGCTGGGGAGCCCGTACACGGTCAACAACAATGATTCCCTTTTCCGGAAAAGCTATGTGAATCTTTTTCCTACGGTTTACCTGAGTTATCAGGCCGATGAAAAGAACCAGTTTTCCTTAAACTATGGCAGGAGGATCGACAGGCCGGCGTACCAGGACCTCAACCCATTCCTCTTTTTCCTGGATGAGTATACCTACCAGGCTGGTAACCCTTACCTGCAGCCGCAGTACACGAGCAATGTGGAGTTCTCCCATACCTACAAGAATTTCCTGACTACGACCCTCAACTATAGCTATACCAAAAACTATTTTGCCGAGACCTTTGAACAGCAGGGTCAGGCGACCATAGTCCGCAATGGAAACATAGGCCAGCGCCAGAACGCCGGAGCCTCAGTGAGCGCACAGGTGCCTGTGACCAAGTGGTGGACGGCAGTTGTTTATGTGAATGCCAATTACAATAAATACAAAGGGCTGCTGTACGGAGAGAACCTCAATGTGGCCATGATGACCTTTCTGGGCAATATGAGCAATCAGTTTAAATTTAGCAAAGGCTGGGGAGGGGAAATTTCGGGATTCTATCGCACCAAAGGAATCGAAGGTCAAATCGTCGTGATGCCCCTGGGCCAGGCATCGGCAGCCGTAACCAAGCAGTTGATGGATGGTAAAGCCAGTGTCAAACTGGGTATACGCGATATCTTTTATACCAATCAGGTTAGCGGTTATATCAATTTTCAGCAGACTGAGGCCACTTTCCATAATGCCCGGGACAGCCGCCAGGTCAGCCTTTCCTTTACCTACCGGTTTGGCAAGCCGATCAAGGGGACGCCCCAGCACAGGAATACGGGAGGTGCTTCAGAAGAGTCCGACCGCGTAAAGTCCGGAGGCAACAACAATTAACCGCTTGCCGGGAGGATAGGGATGAAGAAACGGCCTGTGCCCCGAAACCTATTTCAAAAATGAAATGATCTGATCAATTTCTTGTTGTAGTAGTGGAAAGGCCTGTCCCAAACCTGTTTTGGGCAGGTCTTTTTAATTACTTTTGCCCACAAACCTGCATCTATGCCTTCTTTCGACATTGTTAGCAAAGTAGATCCTCAGACACTCGACAATGCGGTGAATGTAACAAGAAAGGAAATTGTAAACCGTTTTGATTTTAAGGATTCTCCCGTACAGATTGAACTGAATAAGAAGGATATGCTCATTGACCTGGAAGCAGAAAGTGACATGAAGCTTAAACAGATCACCGATGTCCTGATCAGCCGGTCTATGAAACAGGGACTTGATCCACTGGCTTTTGATTTTTCCAAAGAGCCCCATCAAAGTGGAAAGGTCGTCAGGAAGGAAGTTCCTGTCAGAAACGGTCTCAAGCAGGACGATGCCAAGAAAGTAGTCAAATTGATCAAGGATTCCGGCTTGAAAGTCCAGGTCCAGATTATGGATGACCTGGTCCGGGTAACCGGTAAAAAAATCGATGACCTGCAGGCCGTGATCCAGATTTGCAAGAATGCTAAACTGGAACTGGCCCTTCAATACATCAATATGCGGAGCTGATCAGCATGCTGATCCTAGATCGGAAACAGGGTGAAAATCCCAAATTATATTTGGAAACAAGTGCTCCAAGGCCTAATTTTGCACTTCCATTAAAAAACCGTACGGCAAAACCCGTACAACATTCAAATACAGAGAGTTATGAAAAAAGGCATTCACCCCGAAAATTATCGGTTTGTTATATTTAAGGACATGAGCAATGGGTACTCTTTTTTAAGCAAGTCTTCTGCTCCTTCCAGGGAAACCATAAAATGGGAAGACGGAAATGAATATCCGCTCATCAAGCTTGAAATTTCCAATACCTCCCACCCATTTTTTACGGGTAAGAACGTGCTGGTAGATACAGCCGGACGTATTGACAAATTCAAAAAACGTTACGAGAAAAAGGCAAAATAATCTGATGGTTGCGTCCCTTTCCATCGGAATTTCAGAATCATTTTTCATATGGATATTTTCCCTTCCTGGATTCAGGAAGGGATTTTTGTTTTATGGAAGTTGCGAACCTGGTTAAAATTGTAGTTTTAGCCAATGAATGAAGTCCTGGTCAACGATTCAATGGTTCACGGGGATCTGTTTCCGTTTGCCCAGATTCGTTCGGTGGCTGACATCCGACTGGGCATCTTTACCCTGCGGGAAAAATGGGAAAAAATATTTGGTCTCCGGGTCCTGGACATGTCCCGGGATCAGGGGCCCGGCCAAGCTGTTTCTGCCAATCTGGTTCCGGATAGAACTTTTGCAGAAGCCTATCAATCGGGCAAACATGCCAGGCTGATGGAATCGGAAAAGTATCAACCCAGGCTTCTTGAATTTCCGTGGCAAATTTTTGAATGGAACGACGAAATGCTCAGAAGCGATTTCATGTGGATTACAAAGGGAAGAACATCCTGTCCCATACCATCCAGCAATCGCTTGATTCGTCCGGGAAACATTTTCCTTGAATCTGGGGCCAGGGTGGAAAACTGTATGCTGAACGCCAGTGCAGGCCCTATTTACCTGGGACAAGATACAGAAGTGATGGAAGGCTCCATGATCAGGGGACCTTTTGCGTTATGCCAGGGGGCCACTGTCAAAATGGGCGCAGTCATTTATGGGGCAACCACCGTCGGACCGTACAGCGTGGTGGGAGGGGAGATCAAGAATTCTGTCATCTTCGGCTATTCCAACAAGTCCCATCACGGTTACCTGGGAGACTCTGTAATTGGAGAATGGTGCAACCTGGGAGCCGGGACTTCCAATTCCAATCTGAAAAACAATGCTGGCCCGGTAAGGGTTTGGAATGAGGCGAAAAAGACTTTCCTGGAGGCAGGCCTGAAGTGTGGGTTGTTTATGGGCGATTATTCACGATGTTCAATCAATACATCCTTTAACACCGGAACAGTCGTGGGTATCTGTTGCAACATTTTTGGAGAAACGTTCCCTTCGAAATATATTCCCAATTTCAGCTGGGGTGATCGCGGCATGTCCAGCTACGAACTGGATAAAGCCATCAGGGATATTGAAGCCTGGAAGAAATTAAAAAACCATTCCCTGGGAGAGGGTGAAATACAGGTTCTGAAATATATTTTTGAAAATTCTTAAACCTTACATGCCATGAGAATGCAATATGCGGCCGCTAACTGGAAAATGAACATGACCTATCAACAGGGGGAACTGCTGCTGGATGAAATTCTGAACGAGAAGATTGAATTGTCAGGGCACCAGTTTGCCATCTTTGCAGTGCCGTTTCCCTACCTGATAATGGCTCACAGCGAAGTGGACGGGCTTAAGAATTATGCGATAGCCGCGCAGAATTGTTACCACAGGCAATCTGGAGCCTATACTGGGGAAATATCTGCAGAAATGCTGCAGTCCGTGAGAGTCGGTTATTGCATCGTCGGGCACAGCGAGCGCAGGGAATATTTTTCTGAATCCAACCAGATGCTGGCGGAAAAAATCAATATCTGCCTTTCCCATGACATCCAGCCTATCTTTTGTTGCGGCGAACCTCTTCAGATCAGGGAGGCAGAGACACAAAACCAATATGTGGACGTTCAACTGAAGGAATCCCTGTTTCATTTGTCTGCTGACAAGCTTTCCAGGGTCATCATAGCCTATGAACCTATCTGGGCCATTGGAACCGGGAAAACGGCAACTACCCAGCAGGCCCAGGAGATGCATGCCTATATCCGTTCAATCATCGACCGGCAATTTGGTAAAACGGTAGCTGAATCCATTTCCATTCTATACGGCGGGAGTGTCAAGGCCGGCAATGCTAAAGAGCTTTTCAGTTGCCCGGATGTGGATGGAGGACTGGTGGGCGGGGCATCCCTGGTATCGGCAGATTTTGTAAAGATCATCCGTTCGCTCAAATAATTATCCGGGTATCAGGGGCCGGGCGCAGATTCCTTACCTGTCACGGATTGGCCAATATAGACAAAACGGTTTCCCCAGGATGGTATCCAGGATGAAATCCGGATAGAGGTCCTGGCGATAGCCCATTGAATGAACATCCAGGGTGATTTTACATCTTCCAGTCTGTCAATGTATGGATAACCTGTTTCAAGAGTCTTATAATAAAGCGTCTTTAATCCGCAGCATTCGAAAAACCTCAGCTGGTTATGATACGCAGACCGGAAGACATGATATGGCTCCCGGACAACCGCCCATTCCCTTTTTATAGCCCTTCTCGCTGCCATCGTGCCAGTCCTCCAATAGTAGGAGAGGTTTGGATTGGCTTCCAACGGCCCTTCTATAAAAATAAGACCGCCCGGATTTAGCCTGGCGACTAACTTCCTGATTACCGCAAGGGGCTGGTTGAGATGCTCAAGGACATCGCCCAGGTGAATGACATCATATTTTTCTTCCTCGGACCCGTTCCAAAATTCCGGCACCGTCAAAACGGGGATTTTTGGGAATTTTCCGCGAAGCACTTTCACTATTGAATCATCATATTCAACACCTTTTGCCTGGTAGTCTTTTTCTGCAAATGCAAGGAGCATGCCTCCATCGCCACATCCATAATCCAGTATAGTCTTTTTTCCATACCTGTCCAATAGATTTACCCTGGATGAATAAGATTCATCACCCCGGAAATAATATTTCCTGTGATAGGAAACTGAATAAAGTATGGAGTAATCCTTATCCGTCAGTTCCGGTACCAGAAACAATAATCCACAGCTGGGGCAGCGCCTCCATAGGAAGGTCCTGCCGTTAAACAGTATAGGAAGTTTTTTGGTTTTCCTGATTTCGGCAGAACTGCAGAACGGGCAAATTTCCAAGGTGTCAGTCATGGATTCCGGGCTTTGGCGTAAAAAAATAAAATATCGCCTTGCCGGTTTCATAGACGAAGCGGGGAAGATGTCGCAACGTTCTCATGACCCTGACGGCCCACCAGTTTACGGTACCCAGAGGGAAATGGCTGAAATAGAATTTTTCATAGAACCTGAGGATGCGGGCTCCGGGTTGAAAACTGACCAGTCCCGTTTTCTTTCCGAACCAGTGGATCACCACCGGCTTATCCTTTTTTGACTTTATATCCTGGATATCGTACAGGCCGGGTTCGCGACAATGTCCCCAGACCTGGAGACGGGCACTGCTAAAGGTTATTTCATTTCTGAGAATTTTTCCGGCAACCAGGTAATTGATGATTCCCTGGTCTTCACATAAAAATACATTTTCAATACGGGGTGAAGGGCGGTCCCTCCACTCAAGGACAGCATCAAAATCCTCCCTTCTGAATATGCTGCTGTTGCAAAGGAAGAATCCGCAGTTGAACAGAAATCCCGGGTACAGGTAACCCGGATAATACTGTTCCAGCCGGCGGGTGTTAAAATACCAGGAATTCATTTCTTCCAGCGGATTTTCCGGAGCATATCCGTCAAATACAATGTCCTGCTCGAAATCATTGAGTTTATGTTCAAGGTTTCCAAGCCAGACAATATCTGCGTCTGAAAACAATATCCTCGACCTTGTCCCTTCGACCAGCGGGTATAATTTGTTATAACCAATCAGGTTCTCAAAGTTTGTGTGAATAACGCCTACCCTGAATTTTTCTTCCAATGCCTTTGTACTGAACTTTCCCTGGGAGTGATCCTTGACCAGAAATACGGGTATGTGTTCATTCCAGTAACGGATGCTGGCTACAGCTGTCCGGGCAAAATAAAAATCTTTTTTGCAACAGGTTATGTATACTTCTATTTTATCCAATTGTTTGCCGTTTGAAAAATGGTAATGAGTTCCTGTTTTATGCTGACCTCCCGGGAAAGCTCTTTAAAGGAAACATCGCTGGTCCTTTTGAAATGGTATAACAGAAAAACAAAGTAAAATCCATTGGCGATCGTGCTGCCAATTCCGGCCCCGTAAATGGAGTAACGCGGCAATAACAGCAAATCAATTGACAGCAGGATGATGATGGCAGTGGCTAGCCCGCGGATATTGGTCATGTTTTCATTTCTCCCTGAAAAATAGACGGTCAGCGGGTATGTGCCTGCAAACATGATAAGACCAGGGATCAGAAATAATGTGGTAGGATACAACTTGGTGAAGGTGCCACCATAGAGAAAAGGAAAGATCCAATTCCCTGCGGCCACAAGGGGAAGGCTCAGCAGGATGGCAATGGACAGATATACGGCCACAAGCCTGGTAACCTTTTTCTCTGCGTCACTGCGGTCTTTAATGGATTCAACCAGCAGGGGGTATAATGAAAACGAAGCGAGCGAAGGGACCAGCAGGACGAGCTGGATGATTTTTGTAGACTGGTAATAGTTGCCCATATCTTCCGGCGGACAGAATCTTTCCACCAGCCAGTAATCACAGCGCTTAAGCAGGGTAAACAAGCCTGCCAGAAGGAATGAATATAAACTGTATTTAATCAGCCCCGGCATTTTACCTCTGGTTGATTTCACCGGGGAAAGAGTACCCGGTCTTCTTGCCAGGAGCATGAGCAACATCACCGGCCCCAGAATGCTATAGACGATCAGGTAGAATTCCGTGAATGTGGCAATGGATATCGATACCCCGGACCACTTTTTTTCAAGCAACGTGACCGTTAATAACAGGTTAGCAGCTGCAAAGAGAATATTGGGTGTCCTGTTTTCATGGCTGGTATAAAAAATCGCTGCCAGAAAAGTGGTGAGCAGGGCACCGAATATGTAGACCATGACCAGGACTTTACCGGCATGAAGCTGGAGGATGCTGAAAAATGCTGGATGATAGAGTACCGGGGCAAGAAGTGCAGTAGCCGCAAAACTCCACAGGAGAGCGATTCTGGTCAGACTGCGTTTGTCGATTTCTTTTCTGGCATTGTAATAACTTATGCCGGATTCCAGACCCAATCCAAGGAATAGCTGGATAAAGAAGAGGTTGTTGAAGAGGAAGAAAAACCATCCTGCGTCCGCAGCCCCGAAATAGGCAACGAAAATGGTGTTGAAGACAAAGGCCGAGATCACGTTAACGAGCCTCCACAGGACTCCGCTGAGTAATTTTGGCTTAAATTCATTCATCGGGACAGCACATCATTTTATACATGTATATCCGGCTTGAAATAAAATATATTTTATTTATATAATTTTCTCCTGCTGCACATCAGCCCGTAACCATCAATGCAATGATCACATGCCTCAGGGAGTTTGTTCGAGCGGTGCATTCGGCGAAAGCTGTGGGCCCTAACGGAACGGTAAATATCCAGCACGTCCTCCTTGAAAACATTGCCAAAAATGACCGGCTTGGATGTTTTTCTAGAACCGAAATATTCAAATGGGGTGGAAACAGCCAGGTAATCACAGGGGGCTACATCTCCGTTATAATTGATAAAAAGGGTTTCCGGTTGGGTACAGCCACTTTCTTTGGGCCGAAGGCCCGGAAGATAAATCTGCTGTTTGTTCTTCCTTACCCTTTGAATGGTCTCCCTGAATATGCTTGCTACCTCTGCATTTCCGTCTTTGCGGTAAAGGTATTTTCCTTCATAAAGACCGGTAAAGGACATGAGGTTGTTTGCATATATTTTTTTTACCCCCAGGGAATTCATAAAATCGGCATATGCCGGTAACTCCCAGATATTGTCCTGGTGGGCGACAAAGGTTACAGCCACTTTACTGATCAGACCGTGATCTTTCAGGCGTTTCAGCGTGAGGAGGATATGATCGTAATCCACCCCCGTTTTGAACTTTTCCACTGTTTCCTTCCGCAGGCCATCCACCGAAATGTTGATTTCGGTAACAGGCCTGGCTTTGAGTTCGTCAATGACCTGTTCAGTCATCAGCATGGAATTGGAAAGAAAAGGAAACTTTATCGCGGGATTTATTTCCAGTACGGCATCCATCATTTCAAACAGGTGCTTATTCAACAAGGCTTCAAACGATGAAAACATCATGAAATCAGCCGTCCTGACTACTTTTTCTATCCGACCAAGCATATTCCTGAAATCTTCCGGCTTCATGATGTTTTTCTGACCGTCGGGGATTTCCAATCCGTAATTGTTTATGAAACAATGCCGGCAGGGCAGGTTACATGCAGCAACCGTCTGCAGAATGATCGTCGTTGGATAGGAGAGAATATAGTGTTTGTACCCAGATTTAATCCTGTCTTTAAACTCTGAAGGATGGGTGTTAAAAAGCTTGTATAAAAGGTAATTGGCTTTCATTGGTTATGATCTGCCTGTCCGGCGGGGTCTTGGATTCAAAGGTACAATATCTCCCTGAGCGGCTGGTCCGGCAGAAAGGGAATCATGACACAATAACGATTGTCTCAGGATTTTAGCCTGTTGACCAGGTCAGAATATTCCTGCATGGCCTGTTCCCTGGATTTACCCTTTAGTCCAGCCCATGCCTCATGTTTTGCTTTTGCAACGAAATCAAAAGGGTTGTCCGGAGGATCTGTATTCACATCTCCGTCAGTGGCTTGCTTGTAGAGCGAATAGAGTTGTAGCAGGTCCGCATTGCCCGGACGTTCTTTCAGGGTTTTACTGTCAATGGCTGCTTTTTCAAACTGTTCCTTTAGATCCATCTATGGGATTTTGCTGCGAAAATAGGGAATAAAACAGGCATTAGTGACTGACTTTGATATAGCCCCAGCCTTCCCTTTGTTTTGATATGATTTCATATATCCCGTCCGGAACGATTTCTATGCTCGGAAGCAGGTCACTGTTTGAAAGATGCTGGTTTTTCATGGCAATGGCACAAATTTTAAAGGATACATTCTTGTTGGCCGAGAGTTTGGAAACTGCATCAGCCACCATCGACCGATCTTTAACTGCAAGTGCGGTTCCCAACCCGAACATGACAACCTCGGTTTTTGCATCCGGATTGTTTGACGTCACTTCATTGATCCAACGTATTACGGATCTTTGGTCAATGCTGTCTTTACTGGTCATGTCAAATACTACCTTGTAATTGGAGGTTTGTGCGGAAAGGAAGCTTGTGGAGGCCACCAGGCTAAAAAGGATCAGAATAGTCTTTTTCATTGTTAGTTAGTTTATAGTATAAAAGATAACAATTTTCTGTCATAGATGGTGCTCGATTCCGAAAGAAGTCCGCTATTACCGGTGTTTTTCGTAAACGAGGGGCGGGGCGGCACGGTTCAGAGTCTGAAATTCCGCATCTGTGAGGGGAGGAGAACTAACGGCCCTAACGGCATCTTCAAGCTGACCCGTTGTGCGGATGCCCACCACGGCGGAGGTCAGGGCGGGTTCGTGAAACACATACTGCAGGGCTGTCCCGGTATTGTTCCTGTCTATCCTGGCGAGCCCCTGAATGGCCAGCGCAGCTTCTTTTACTTTCTCTACATCCTGGCCCAGGTATCCGGCAGCAGGTTTATCGACAAGCAGTCCCTGTGCCAGGCTTCCCCTTGCCAGTACACCGATCCCTCTGGCCCCCAGGAGTTGAAACGTGCTTTCTTCTGGCCTTCGGTCAAGCAAGCTGTACTGCGTCATGACGCTGACCATATTTGAGCGTCTTGCATATTCCCGGATTACATTCGGCCTGATGGAAGAGATACCGTAAAATCTGATTATCCCTTCCTTTTTCAGTATCTCAAATGCGTCTATGGTTTCATCCAGGGGGTCCTCAATCATTCCTCCGTGCAGCTGGTAGAGATCTATATAATCGGTGTTCAGACGGCGAAGGCTTTCCCTGACTGCTTTAAGGATATAGGATTTACCCGGGTTCCAATCCCATCCGCTTAAATCCGCTCTCCATTGATTGCCCACCTTTGTAGCCAGGATGACCTCTTTTCTTTTTTCCCTGAGTGCCATTCCCAGCGTTTCCTCATTTCGACCGTGATCATACAGATCCGCTGTATCAAAAAAATTGATCCCCATGTCCACGGCCTGGTTTAGCAGACGGGAGTTAGAGTCATTATCCGTGCCAAGAGACATACAACCAAAACCTATTTCACTCACCTGCAGGGAGGAGTTCCCGAGATAACGATATTTCATAAAGAATCCTTCGCCATTTGCTGCAAATTAGCTCAATTCCGGTCCCCTTCCGGGATGTCCGTTCGTGGAAAATTCGGGCCCGGGCAATCCAAAATCGAATGGATTCTCGTATCTTTTAGAAAATTTATTTTATGAAAAAGACAGCCAACCTAATGATTGTTTGTATGGCAGTTCTTTGTTGCCGGATTTCTGCCTTCGCACAGAGCCAGGATGAATCAAAAGCCATGATGGACTACATGACACCCGGACCTGTTCACCAGATGATCGCAAAATCTGCCGGCAACTGGACCGGCGTGGTAACTTTCTGGATGCAACCCGGCGCCCAGCCGACTACAGCAAGTACGGATGCCAGCAATCAGATGATTCTCGGCGGGCGGTACCTGCAAACGCGCAATACGGGCACCATGATGGGAATGCCTTTCGAAGGTATCGGGGTAACAGGTTACGACAACGCTAAAAAAATCTTTGTAAGTTCCTGGGTTGACAATATGGGCACCGGGATGTTGTATATGGAAGGTACCTGGAATGATCAGAACAAGAGCATCGATTTCACCGGTAAGGCTGTTGACCCCGGAACGGGAAAGGATCAGCCCTACAGGCAGGTATTGAAATTTATTGATGACAATACCCAGGAACTTGAAATGTACATGACCGTGAAAGGCCAGGAATTTAAGGTCATGGATATCAAATATACCAGGAAGTAAATGACCTATCCGTAAGCTGCAGTTATCAGTATATTTGGCCTGTCCGCGAAAAGGGATAGCTCGCTTATGACTTTTATAAAAGGATTGCGAAGGCGATTGAAGATTTTATTCGACAGGATAGGAAATGAGACCATCAGGAACAATTTGTTACAGGCCGTCCCGTTCTGGATTGCCTCCATCATAACAGGTCTTGCCGCCGTCCTGTACACGAAGCTTTTTTTGATGGCCGAGCGTGGGACGATGCTCATCTTTGCAGGTCATGCCGGCTGGCTTTTCCTGATCACACCTGCATGCTTTATTATTGCCTGGTGGCTGGTAAACCGGTATGCGCCCTACGCTAAGGGCAGCGGTATTCCCCAGGTCATGGCCTCCATTGAGCTGGCTACCCCAAGGGATATTGGCAAGGTTGGCAAATTGCTGAGCCTGCGGATTCTTTTCATCAAGATCCTGTCCAGCCTCTTTATGATATTCGGAGGCGGGGTGATCGGCAGGGAAGGGCCCACCATACAGATCGCAGGATCTATCTTCCGCAAGGTGAATCAGTGGCTCCCCGACTGGTGGCCAAAAATTTCGAAAAGAAATATGATCATGGCAGGGGCTGCGGCAGGACTGGCAGCTGCCTTCAATACTCCTCTGGGCGGAATCGTCTTTGCAGTGGAAGAACTTGCCAAGACCCATATCAGGTACTTTAAGACCGCTCTATTCTCTGCCGTCATTATTTCAGGATTGACCGCCCAGGGACTGCTCGGGCCCTACCTCTACCTTGGGTACCCGCAGATACATGATATTTCTTCCTATATCTTTTTTGCAGTCATACTGGTGGCCACCCTGGCTGGCCTGGCCGGCAGCGGGATGGCCCGACTGATTCTGGTCATACTTCAGTGGAAGTCATCGCTTGGAAAAAACTCCAGGCAGGTAGCCTACCTGGTGTTTTGTGGACTGTTCATAGCCGGATTTGCCATTTTTTTAGACAGAAATGCTTTGGGCTCAGGTAAGGAGCTGATGACCACAACCCTGTTTACCCCGCACAAGGTTGTTGCCTGGTATGTGCCCCTGCTCCGGATTGGCGGATCCGCGCTCTCTTTTACAGCCGGCGCCTCCGGTGGCATTTTCGCCCCGTCGCTCAGTTCAGGTGCAGCCATCGGATCGGTGGTTTCCGGGTGGTTCCATCTTTCTGACAGCAATACCAACCTGCTCATCCTGTCCGGGATGGTTGCCTTTCTGACCGGTGTCACGAGGTCACCCTTCACTTCTGCGATCCTTGTGCTGGAGATGACTGACCGGCACAATCTCATATTCCACCTTATGCTGGCCGGAATGGTTTCAGGGATTGTTTCCATGGTCATTGACCGGCATTCGCTGTATGACCACCTGAAGACACGGTATATCCAGGAGCTCAGCCGGGAAGAATCGCCCCAGGGGATTTCCGTTCAAATAAGATGATCCGGAAATTCTTCGGTTATTGCCCTCAGTTAGGATCAACAAAGTCCTGAAGGCCGGAATTACAGGCCGGGTTAGCACGGTAATAGGCATCATCCATAGGCCGGAATGAGGGTGATTCTCCTCCCTGAAAATATCAGATTATCCCCCGTGGAGCTCCTGTCTTTTTTGTACTTTTGCTGCGCATCAAAAAAGGCACAGCTGGAATGAAGAATATCAGGAATTTTTGCATCATCGCACATATTGATCATGGAAAGAGTACCCTGGCGGACAGGCTGTTACAAATGACCAATACCATCAGCGAACGGGAAATGAAGGATCAGGTACTGGACGACATGGACCTGGAGCGGGAAAAGGGCATCACGATCAAAAGTCATGCGATACAGATCAACTACCAAACAAATAACGAGGACTACATCCTCAACCTCATTGATACACCCGGCCATGTGGATTTCAGCTATGAGGTCAGCAGGGCCCTGGCGGCCTGTGAAGGCGCACTGCTGCTGGTGGATGCCAGCCAGGGAATTCAGGCTCAGACAATTTCCAACCTGTACCTGGCTATCGAGAATGACCTTGAGATAATTCCGGTCATTAATAAAATCGACATGGATGGCGCCATGGTCGAAGAAGTAAAGGATCAGATCATCGAGCTGATCGGCTGCAAACCCGAAGACATCCTTCTGGCCAGCGCACGGACCGGCCTGGGGGTCGACAGGATCCTCGAAGCTATCGTGGAAAGAATTCCCCCTCCCAAAGGCAATCCTGAAGCCCCGCTTCAGGCCCTGATCTTTGACAGTGTCTTCAATTCGTTTCGCGGAATCATAGTCTATTACCGGATCCTGAATGGCACACTCCGGAAAGGGGATAAGGTAAAATTTGTATCCACAGGCATTGAATATGAAGCAGATGAGGTAGGTATATTAAAATTAAGTTTAGATCCCAGGCCCGAGGTTGGCACCGGGGATGTAGGGTATATCATCACAGGGATTAAGAATGCCAAGGAGGTAAAGGTAGGGGATACGATCACGGTGGCCAGTAATCCCTTTCCGGAAATGATCCAGGGCTTCGAAGAGGTCAAACCCATGGTATTTGCTGGGATTTTTCCGGTCAATACTGATGATTTCGAAGAGTTGAGGGATTGCATGGACAAGTTGCAACTCAATGATGCGTCCCTGTCCTATGAACTGGAGACCTCGCAGGCGCTTGGATTTGGATTCAGGTGCGGCTTTCTTGGAATGCTTCATATGGAAATCATTCAGGAAAGGCTGGAGCGGGAATTCAATCAGACGGTGATTACTACCGTTCCCAACGTCAGTTTTATAGCACATGCTACCAAAGGCGAAATCATCACTGTGAATAACCCCACCGAAATGCCTGACCCCGTAAGGACGGAGAGGATCGAGGAACCTTACATAAAGGCCCAGATCATTTCCAAGCCCGAATATATAGGCAATATCATGACTTTATGTCTAGGTAAGCGCGGTATATTATTGAATCAGAGTTATTTGACGACTACGCGCGTGGAGCTTCTTTTTGAATTGCCCCTGACTGAAATCGTATTTGATTTCTACGACAAATTGAAAAGTCAGACCCGTGGGTATGCCTCCTTTGACTATCATCCCATTGGTTACCGGGATAGTGATATTGTAAAAATGGACATTCTGTTAAATGGTGATAAAGTCGATGCCCTGAGTGCACTGATTCACCGGAGCAGGGCTCAGGATTTTGGAAGGAAGTTATGTGAGAAACTGAAAGAACTCCTGCCCCGCCAGCAGTTTCAAATTGCCATTCAGGCTGCAATCGGATCGAAGGTGATAGCCAGGGAAACCATCAGCGCGCTGCGTAAGGATGTGACAGCCAAATGCTACGGGGGTGATATCAGCCGCAAGCGGAAATTGCTTGAAAAACAGAAGGAAGGGAAAAAGCGGATGCGCCAGATTGGTAACGTGGAAGTGCCTCAGGAAGCATTTCTGGCCGTGCTGAAGCTGGATGAATGAGGTTGTCCTGAACGGGAGCATTTCCCCGGAAGAGACCTGTCCGGGGTGATTTAACCGGCCATCACCGGAGAATTCTGCGTTTTTTTTCCCTGTCACAGATATACCGGCTAGATATTTTTCCAGAAATTTGATTTCAACCTAAATACCAATTAAACAGGGATGCGCACGCCTCTACAAAAAGGAGAAGAGATTCTCCTGGTAACCCACAGCAGCTGGGTATCACTTACTGGTCCGGTATGTTTGGCCCTCATAGGACTGGTTGCGTCCTATTTTATCGGTTTTATTGTTCACTGGGGCTGGCTGGCTGCCACGGCCGGTATACTTTATTTCCTCCTGAAATATTTTGCCTGGAAAGTCAACATCTGGGTAGTCACCAATTTCCGGGTAATCGATGAATTGGGGCTGGTCAATCATTTTGCCAAAGAAAGCCCCCTTGACAAGATTAATAATGTGTCCTACGACCAGCAGATATGGGGAAGGATATTCAACTACGGGCATGTTAAAATTCAGACCGCAGCGCAGGTTGGAGCTACCGACTACTTTAACGTCCATCATCCCAAAAGATTAAAAGACACCATTACCCAGGCCCAGTCAGATCTGGAGCATAGCAAGCTGGTTAACCAGGCAAAACAAATGGCTGGCGCCATGGGTATCAACAGAACTGCAGGTTTCGGCACCGAACTGGAAAAGTTGTTCGAATTAAAACAAAAAGGTGTGTTGACGGAAGAAGAATTCAACAGGGCAAAAAGCAGGTTACTCAACGGCTGAAAACAGGCTACTGATTATCGGTTTTGCCAGGGGGCTTGGTGGTCTTTTGCTTAGGCTTCTTCTGCATGTTTTTTTCAGACTGGTCCATGAGTTTCTGCTCATTGGCTCCTCCGGCCTCATCAAGGATTTTTTCATCCTGCGGGAATTGTCCGTCTTTCAATTTGAAGTCAAAGAGTTTTTCTATATGGACCCACTGTCCATCCACCCACTTGAAACCCTGAAAATCACCATCCGGAACGTAGGTATCCTTCTTTTCGGGTTCGTCAGCTTCCGGAACCAGGTCGTCAAAAACGATCATATCCAGGGCGGGGTCGTAGTTGAACGTTGTAATGGCTTCTTTCTTGTACTCTATATTGAACCTGACCATCGTATTTTTCCTGGATAGCCTGGAGGTGTCGTTCCTGAAGGAAATATAAGGACCTCCGAAAACAGGTTCCCCCCGCTCATTGAAGGTGAGAACTTCCATCCATTTCTTGTTGCTGCTGATGCTGTAATCGTCGAATCCCAACAGGGTATAGAACTTCCTGCCGTTATAGGTTTTTAGTATGATCCGGTAATAGATGGCTCCAATCCAGTTCAAGGGTGACCGGACTGAATCCAAAGGTTTGGCCGTAAACATGGAAAAATCATGCAGCCCGATCAGTTTCAGGGATCCGTCGTCAGTCCGCATTTGAATGGCACCGCGCTGCAGGTAGAAATATTCATCCTTTTTCAGCTGCCAGGTAAAAATCCGAAAGCTGCTGTCGGGGGCATAGAGACGAGAAATCGTCTGAAGGGAATCCAGTGGGTAATAAAATGAATGCTGCAGCTTCAGGGTCCTGACGAGCATACGGATAAAGAAACTATCAGAGCGGAGTCTTTGTTCCGGCTTATCAGCAAAGACGATATTGTAGGCAAACTGCTTGAGGGAATCCTCTCTTTTTTGAAACTCCCTGGTTTCGGCGGGCGAAAGGATTTGAGCACAGACAGCCCCGCGAAAAATAATCACTCCGAGGAAAGCTATAATCCATCCTTTTTGGAAAAAATTCATTGTTAAACCTCCTGTTATACAGTGTGCAAATTTACTATGCAAGACCATCAACGGAGCAGAAACGGGGAAATTGCCATTAAATTTCACATTTTCTCTAAAGCTTTTGCTAAACTCTGAATGTTAAAGTACCGCTGGTCGATGGCCGGGTGGGGCATTTCTGTTTCGGGATGGGTGGTAGCCAGGAAAATGGTATGCATCCCTGCATTGCGGCCGAAGTGCATGTCGCTGATGGTATTGCCGACCATGACAGACCGGGCAAAGTCAATCTCCGGAAAATCCTTTTTTGCCTGATGGGCCATGCCGGAATTGGGTTTTCTGCAGGGATCGTTGTCATTGAGGGATGTGCAGTAATAAATGCTGTCGATCCTTCCCCCGGCTGCCTGGATTTCGATCAGCATCTGCCGGTGCATGTCATCGAGGTCCTTTATCGTCATCAGCCCTTTGCCGACACCCCGCTGGTTGGTTGCGATGATGATCGTACCAAACTTTTTTCCAAAGAGGGCTAAGGCTTCCCGCGCCCCCTCATAGAAAATGAATTCATTCCAGGCATAGATATAGTCGCCCGGTTTTTCATAGTTGATGACACCATCCCTGTCGAGGAAAAGTGTCCAGGTTTTATCGATGACTTTCAGGTCCAGCATAATTTCTAGAGATTTTGGACGAGTTCAGTTTGTGCACGCCTGTAATCTTCAGGTATGCCAATATCTACGAAGTACCCTTCCTGGATAAGGCCATACAGGGGCCTCTTGTCGTAAAAATATTCCACGTAATCCTTTTCAAAGGAAAATTTCCGGGGGAGTTCCTCCCGGAGAAAAGGCTCTCTCTGCAACATATAAACGCCCCCGTTGATCAACCCGAAAGAATAATGTCTTTTTTCTTCAAACCGGCAGACTGCCTGGTCATCATCCACGACAACCACACCATACCGGTCAAACTCTGTCATGGGTTTAAGAGCCAGGGTGCAGTGCGCCTCCTTTTTTTGGTGAAAGGCAGCCAACTCCAGGGGATCAACGCGGAAATAGGTATCTCCGTTCAAAACCAGGACCGAGGTGGAGGAGGTCATGCCACAAGCCAGCTTAATGGCACCCCCGGTACCCAGAGGTTCATCCTCAATCGAAAAGCGGATGTCGTCATCAGGAAACTGCGAACGAATATACTCTACAACGACCTCGTGCTTATAGCCCAGGGAAAGGATGAATTTTTCCACGCCATTTTTTTGAAAATATTCGATCAGGTAGGCGATAAATGGTCTTCCGCTGACCAGGGCCATACATTTTGGGCGATCCGGAACTTCTGTCCGCAGCCTTGTTCCAAGACCACCTGCCAGTATGATCGCTTCCTTCATAGGTTTTCCTCCTGACCAATGGGAAACCCGGAAACAATATGCGCCAAATATCTATCCGGGAAACAGGGATAGGCAGCCCGGACTGTTCTGTAGTAGACATGCATCCTGGTCATTATATCCGGATAAATGGTTGAAAACGGCATTCAGGAAGTCTTTGAGAAATATTGTTCTTCTACCAGCTGGCAAATGATGTGACCAATCAATATGTGCGATTCCTGGATGCGCGGGGTATCCGCGGAGGGCACATTGAATAACCAATCGCTGAGCTCCTTCATTTTTCCCCCGGATTCACCCGTGAATCCGATGGTGACGACTCCTTTTGCCCGCGCCGCTTCAAAGGCTTTGACAATGTTGCCCGAGTTGCCGGATGTGGAAAGTCCGACCAGGACATCGCCTTTAAGAGCAATTCCCCTGATCAGTCTGGCATAGATCACTTCATAGCTGTAATCGTTGGCCACAGCCGTCAGATAGGACGTGTTGCAATGCAGGGCTTCTGCCGGCAGGGCATCGCGGTCTGCATAAAAACGTCCGGAGAATTCCGCGGCCAGGTGCTGGGCGTCCGCGGCACTGCCGCCATTTCCACAAAAATAAACCCGGTTACCATTGCGAAAGGCTCTTACGATTATTTCTGTGGTCTCCTGGATAGCCTGGATTAGGCGCTTATCTTCCAATACCTTTTTTTTTACCGATATCGAAGCGTTGATAATATTCCTGATTTTCTCCTCCATAAAATACATATTGTCTGGTAAGCCACCTTAATTTCTGGAATCATATAGTCCAGGTCGTCAGGCCGTGGTCCACAAACTGATAGGGTTTACAATAACCGCCGAATGCTTTTAATGCGTCCATGACGGGATATTTTGAAATTCCCGGGCAATAAAAAATCATGAATCCTCCTCCTCCAGCACCGGATATCTTGCCTCCGGTGGCTCCTGCTGCCTTGGCTGCTTCATAGATTTCTTCCATCAGGGAATTGGATATCCCATCGGCCATCTTCCTTTTTTGGTGAAATCCAAAATCGAGGATATCCCCGATCTCGTTGAGCCTTCCTTTCAGCAAGGCTTCCTTCATCATCAGCGATTGTTGCTTGAGCAGATGCATGGCCTCAATCGGTCTGTCTTTCTTATCCGTTACATTGCGGCTTTGTTTCTCAATTATTTTCGCAGATTCCCGGCTGGTTGAAGTATAATAGAGCAGGAGGTTATTCTCCAGTTCAAACAGGTATTGCTGCTTGATGCGCAATGGGTTTACAATGACCTTGTCACCTGAATAAAATTCCATGTAGTTGACACCACCAAATGTGGCTGCATACTGATCCTGGCGTCCTCCCGCCATGTTGAGATCCTTTCGTTCAATCTCATATGCCAGGTGGGCAATATCATATTCACCCAGGGGAAGCCGTAGCATTTCTGCAAATGCGCCGACGATGGCTACCACTAGTGTGGAAGAAGTTCCGAGGCCCGAGCCTGCAGGAGCATCAACAAAAGTGGATAGTCTGAATCCTCCCGAATCCGGTTTGTATTCCCGCTGAATCCTGTTGTAGACTCCTTTGAGCAGATCGAGCTTTCCATCGAATGGCAACTGGTCTGACAGGTCATAGCGCATTCCTTCCTGCTGATCAACGGCATGCAAAACAATCTCCTTACCCGGGAGGGGCTCAATATGGGCAGACGCATACAGGGAGACGGTGGCATTGAGAATGGCGCCGCCATAAAGATCGCAATATGGGCTCACATCCGTTCCTCCACCGGCCAGGCCTATGCGCAAAGGCGCTTTACTTCTGTAGATCATGGGCTAAACAGGTGATGCTGTTAACTAGGTTTTCCCAGGAATATTTTAATTTTTCGCTGCGAAGATGAGGAATAAAATAGTCTTCTCCTAATTCGTAATACCTGATTATCGCCTTCGCCAGGGAGACGGGATCGGCTCCCGCAACCAGACCGGCTTTCTCGTGCGGTACCAGGGATGGGAGGCCGCCTACATCGGACACGATCATGGGTCTCTCAAAATGATAAGCCAGAGGGGTCACTCCACTCTGTGTTGCATTTCGATAAGGCTGAATGACGGCATCAGCGGCGCAGAGGTAATATCTTACTTCCCGGTCCGGGATAAAATCGGTTTTCAATATCAGGGATGGGGACAATCCCAGTTTTGCAATCTGGTCCTGGTATGGCCCCGGATCCTCATAAAATTCCCCGGCGATCATCAATTTGATACGCGCTGCCTGAACCGAGGGCTGGGCCATTGCATCCAGCAGAATATCCAGACCTTTGTATTTGCGGATAAAGCCAAAGAACAGCAAAATTTTTTCATCATTTCCAATGGGAAGACCCTGTCCCCGGAGATAAGCCCTGGCCTCATATCTGGAAACGGCCTCTCCAAAATTATCATAGAGCGGGTGGGGGAGCTGAACTGCAGGCTTGGTTTTTTCGAATACCCGCAAATCACTCATCACTTTTTCACTCATAGTCACAAAAGCATCGCAGCTCCGGAGAAAATATTGCGTAAATCCCCTGTCACCTGGCCGTTTTTCGTGGGGCAGTATATTATCCGTAATGGCCACTACCCTCGAATGATGGTTCTTGCGGGCGATCCTCAGGATGGTTCCCAGGGCAGGTCCCATGAACGGCAGCCAGTACCTCACAACGATGATGTCCGGATTTGCCTTTTTCAGTTCCCTTCCAACCAGCAACCAGTTGGCGGGGTTTACCGAATTTATCCTGGTAAATATCTTTATCCCGTCGGGAGGAGGATCATCCGTATACTGGGTTTTGCCCGGAAATAAAAAGGAAGGGTATTGCAGGGAAAAAGAGTAAATGCAACAATCATAACCTTGATCCTGGAATTCTTTGGCGAGCCGCTGGTCGAACGTGGCCAGGCCTCCCCGCAAAGGGTGGGCAGGGCCTATGATGATGACTTTTCCTTTCATGCTATCCTTCAAAAATACGGGATAGAGTTAAAACCAAAAGCGGCATTTTTACCTCCTGACCGGTTCGGTCTGGCCATGCTTTCCGGCAACATTTCTTTATTCCAGTCCAAGTTTTTTTTCAATGAGGTAAAAATTTCTTCCCGGAGCATTGCGGGTAATCAGTTCGGCTATAAATCCGGTCAGGAACAACTGGCTGCCTATGATCATGATGGTTAATGCAATATAAAAAGGCGGACGGTTGCTCAATCCGATTTCGGGATGCATGAGCCGGGTAACGATAAGGTATATACTGAGCACGAATCCCACAAGGAAAAAGAGCATGCCCCAGGTTCCGAAAAAATGCATGGGACGTTTACCATATTTTCCCACAAAAAGGATGGATGCCAGGTCGAGCCCTCCGGTAATAAGCCTGCCCGTTCCAAACTTGGATGTGCCGTATTTACGGGCATTGTGCTGAACGACCTTTTCACCGATTTTTCTGAATCCGGCCCATTTGGCGATCAGGGGGATATACCGATGCATTTCTCCATACACTTCTATGCTTTTGACAACCTTTAAGCGGTACGCTTTCAGCCCGCAGTTGAAATCATGCAGTCTTATTTTGGAGACCCTGGCCGTTACCCAGTTAAAGAATTTCGATGGAATCGTTTTGGACATGGGGTCATGACGCACCTTTTTCCAGCCGCTTACCAGGTCAAATCCGTCTTCGGTGATCATCCGCCTCAGTCCGGGTATTTCATCCGGGCTGTCCTGCAAATCAGCATCCATGGTGATCACGACTTCTCCCTGTGCAGCCTTGAATCCTTCGTTCAGGGCGGCAGATTTTCCATAGTTGCGTTGAAACTTGATTCCTTTGATACAGGGGTCGGATGAACGGAGGGCTTCTATCGTCTTCCAGGACTGGTCGGTGCTTCCGTCATCAACCAGGACTATTTCGCAGGTCAGCCTGCTTCCAGTGACTACTTTTTTTATCCAGGCGCACAATTCTGGAAGGGACTCCTCTTCATTAAATACCGGAACTACGATTGAAACATCCATTGGGTGATTTCCTTAAAATTGGTTTTCAAATTCAGCGGGCGGATTTTTTTTGCTGACAGCCGCACCGATTAGTGAAGAAACCACTCCGACAATCAGGTACCAGAACAGGAGGCCGATTACGATAAAAAGGGTATAATTTTTTTCAAACATCTCCATGCCTTTTTCGACCTGGTCCTCATTGGCGCCTTGCTGGGAAAGGGCATTCTGCCTGGCCAGTTCGATCATTTTCACCTTTATGTCCGGAAACAAAAAACCGGAAAGGACGGTATATAATAAAATGAGACAGGTGATGACCGCAGTCACTTTAAAGCCGAAGCCAAAAAGGTTTCCAAAACTGACCCGGTGATCTTTTTCATTGCCGTTATTGACAACTGCCCAGATGATGCCGCCCAGCAGGAGGACCAGGCCCAGGTACTGGCACCATTTCTGGGTATAAAGGCCGGTAAGATACACGACGATGTTGTATACGATAAGGATCAGGCTAACTACGATGCCTGCCAGGACCGGTGAGGTTATTTTTTTTTCCATATTGTGCCGCTTTATTGTTGGATGATTAATTGTTCAAAAATAATCTTTCCCCGTTGATGATGCCAAGTGGTTTTCCCGTAAAGGTCATTCCGATGAAGGGAGTGTTCCTCGATTTGGATAACATGTTTTTGTCCTCCAGCACCCAGCGCAATGCCGGGTTGTACAGGCTGACACAGCAGGGTTTACCAGTTTCAATAACCGGTTGATCCAGGTCAAATATTCTCCTCGGGTTCCTGCTTAAGAGGGCCGTCATGGTTTCATCGGGAAGTTCGGGTAATATTGTTTTCAGTACCCCGTAAGAGGTTTCCAGCCCTGTCATTCCATATTGGGCATATTCGAATTCAAGTACTTTGCTGTCGTATTCGTGGGGCAAATGGTGCGTGGCAATGCAATCAATGGTCCCATCAGCGACGGCGCGGCGGAGGGATACCACCTGATCCTTTGTCCTCAGGGGAGGATATACCTTGAGATTGCTGTCGTAACCTGCCAGATCTTCGTCTGAAAAATACAGGTGGTAGGGGGTTACCGAACAGGTCACGTCGAGGCCGCCATCCTTGGCCCTCCGAATGTATTCGAGTGATTTGGGGGAAGTAACTCCGGTAAAATGGATCCTGGATCCGGCATATCTTGCCAGCTTGATATCACGGGCAATGATCAGTTCCTCGGCCAGAACAGGTTTTCCCGGCAGACCAAGCCGTGTGGAAACAATACCTTCATTGATCAGGCCGGTGGAACCGACTGTCCTGTCATCAGGAATCTGGATAATGACACCGTTAAATGTTTTGACATACTGAAGGGCTTTCAGCAGGATGCCCGCGGACTGGACAGGTTTCAGACCGTCTCCAAAAGCAACCGCACCGCTTCCGTGCATATCATACATTTCCGCCAGGTCCTTGCCTTCCAGGTTCCGGGTAATTGCACCAATGGGTCTCACATTGACAGGAAGTGCTCCGGATTTCTGTCTGATATATTCCACCTGTGCCTTGCTGTCCACTACGGGTTTTGTGTCAGGAATGGTAAATACATCTGTATATCCACCCGCGGCTGCGGCGGCAGCGCCTGATTCCAGGGTCTCTTTGTATTCATATCCAGGGTCGCCAAAATTTGAAAATACATCTACCCATCCAGGTGATACATATAAACCTGAATCTTGGATTATTTTATCCGCAGGGGACCCTATTTTTCCGGATATTTCCCGGATAATTCCATTTTCTACCAGGATGTCCAAAACCTTACCATGATGCGGGGATTGTTTGTCGCTAATGCAAGCCTGTTGAATGAGAATCTTCATTGCGGGGGAATTGCGCGAAGATAAGCTATGTTCACTAAATAACTAAAACTATTCTTTCATTCAGCAAACCGCGTGTTCGGTTGGCATGCCCTGAAAGTGAATCCAAAAATAGGTTGCAGCCAAGTGAGCGGTCATAGCGTATGGCGGAAGATCCTTTACCGGTATTGTATAGTCGTTTCTTGAAGATAAGGATATGCAGGAATTGGTAATCGGTAAATTTCAATCCTTTTCCGGTGAATTTATGATCTTCCGTTTTCGATAAGAAGAAAAAATGGTATATTGGTTCTTTGAGCGGGGGGGATGATCAGAACCTTTGCGGGCATAAACTATGAGACATAAACCGATTTCCTTTTTCATCCTGCTGGTTCTCCTGCTTTCCAAAGATGACCTATTCTCCCAGGGTTCGGCAGATACTTCCGGACTTGTTAACCAGCCAGAAAAAAACACCATAGATTATTATTACCGGGCTATCGGGGACAATAGTCATTTATATAATGGCAGGGAATACGTTTCTCCGGTTTACCGGCAGGATATGGATCCTTATTTCAAATCTGCACCTATGACAAGAGGGGATATTCATTACGACGGCTTCCTGTATACCAATGTTTTTATCACTTATGATATCCTCAATGATGCTTTAATAACTTATCGAAGCGACCAGCGATTCCGGGTTGAGCTGGTGAAGGAAAAAATCGGCTCATTTTCCATTCTTGGCCACCTGTTCATCCGGATCGTTCCGGACAGCATGAATGCCGGAGTTATCGATCCCGGATTCTATGACCTGTTGTATGATGGCAGGCTTCAGGTCATTGCCCGCAGGGAAAAAAAAATCCAGGAATCCATCGTCCAGAATGTGGCAAATGTCCAGATGGTGGAATCTGAGCGGATTTATGTGCGCAAAGAAAAGAAATACTATTTCATCAACAGTCAGCATTCCCTGCTGGGGTTGCTTAAGGAAAGAAAAAAAGACCTGAAAAAATTCATGCATGAAAATAAGATCAGGTTCAAGGATAATCCTGAAAACTGCATCGTGCTGCTGACGCGTTTTTATGATCAATTAAAGAACTGATGATGACCCCAGCCCGTCGGATCCCGGTAATCTTTGCTGGCCTAATGTTCCTGGCAGCGGGAGCATATGGTCAGGGGAAAGAACTGATCAGCGGAGAATTCCGCCATCTGACCCTTGAACAGTTTGTGCAGCAAATGGAGAAAACGACCGGCTACCACTTCTTTTATTCTCTTTCAAAATCCGACAGCATTGAGGTAGACATCATTGTGAATGAGGAACCGCTGGATTCGGTTCTTGGGAAAATATTCCGGCAGACAGAATTCCGGTACGCCGTCGACGACCAGAACAATGTTTTTATTACCAGAAAATTCCGCATTGAAACCACCATGCCACCGGGTTTTTTTACCCAGGGCAGGCCGGCAACGGACAACACAGACCTCGATTCTCTTTCCGAACAGCGTAACCAGGAAGACCGAAAAGCAGATAAGCTTAAGTCTTCACTGGAAAACAAACTCTTCGAAATAGGAAATAGAGCCAATGTGTCAAAGCAAGGTAGTGCCACCATCGCCGGCTACGTTCGGGATCTAAAAAACGGGGAATCCATTTCAGGAGCGGCCGTATATATTGATAACCCTCCCCTTGGAGCCACTACAGATCAGTACGGTTATTTTTCATTCACCCTTCCGAGGGGGCGCCACGTAATAAAAATCTCCAGCGTAGGCATGAAGGAGACCAAAAGACAGGTGATGCTCTATTCCGACGGTAAACTCAACATTGAAATGGAGGAATTCGTTCCCAGTCTCAAGGTGGTAACTGTCCTTTCCGAAAAGAATTCTAATGTGAAGCGCACCCAGATGGGAGTGGAGAAACTCAACATAAAGACCATCAAACAGGTTCCTGTGGTTTTTGGTGAAGTGGATGTGCTAAGAGCAGTTTTGGCCCTGCCCGGGGTTACTTCGGTAGGGGAGGCAAGCACGGGTTTTAATGTCCGGGGCAGCGCTGCGGATGAAAATCTTATCCTGCTCAATGATGCCACCATCTATAACCCGTCACATTTCTTTGGATTCTTCTCCGCTTTCAACCCGGACGTGGTGAAAGACGTCGACCTCTATAAAAGCAGCATACCGGAAAAATTTGGCGGACGCCTTGCCTCTGTTCTGGATATCACCACCAATGACGGTAACAAAAAAAAGCTTTCGGGAGTTGGCGGAATCGGTCCCCTCACCGCCAGACTTACGCTCGACGGACCGATTGGCAATGAAAAAACTACCTTTCTGGTTGGAGGTCGGACCACTTACTCTGACTGGATCCTGAAAGCCGTCCCCAACAGCGGCTACAACAATAGCAGTGCTGCCTTTTATGATCTTAACCTGCATGTGAGCCATGAAATGGACAGCAAGAACAGCCTGTTCCTCACAGGATACCTCAGTCATGACCAGTTCCGGCTAAATAGTGATACCCTTTACCAGTACAGCAACAAGAATGTCAACCTGAGGTGGAATCATCATTTTACCAACAAACTGTTCCTGGTAACCACGATCGGCTATGACGGTTATAATTATTCCGTTTCTAGTCAACAGAATCCCCTGACCGCTTACAATCTTTCCTTTGGCATTAGCCAGGGTTATTTCAAAGCCGATATGACCTATTCTCCCAATTCGAACCATACCATTGATTTTGGTCTAAATTCAATTTACTATAAGCTACAGCCCGGGTCATACCAGCCGGAGGGAGGAAAATCCCTGGTTGTCCCCGACAAGCTGGAACCGGAACAGGGGCTGGAAAATGCCTTGTATGTAGGCGACCGTTTTACCATAACACCAAGGCTTTCCCTGAATGGAGGAGTACGCTACCTGATATACAGTTACCTGGGCCCTCATGACATAAACCAATATGCTCCCGGAATGCCCAAAGAGGTGACAACCATTACCGACACTGTTTCTTACGGACCGGGAAAATTTATTAAGACTTATCAGGGCTTGGATTACCGCATTTCCCTAAGGTATTCCCTGTCTGATAATTCTTCGGTCAAGGCTGGCTACAACACCCTGAGACAGGTAATCCATGTGCTGTCTAACACGACTTCTATTTCCCCGACCGACATCTGGAAACTCAGCGATCCAAATATTAAGCCGGAATACGGAGACCAGCTTGCCGTGGGATACTACCAGGATTTCAAATCTCATACGATAGAGACTTCAGTGGAGGTATACTATAAACGTCTACGCAATTACTTGGACTATAAGAACGGGGCTGTGCTGATCATGAATCCACATATAGAGACCGATGTATTGAATACCCGCGGAAAGGCCTATGGGGTAGAGTTCATGATCAAGAAACTCACGGGTAAACTCAATGGCTGGCTAAACTACACCTACTCCAGGACATTCCTTCAGCAGGATGATCCGCTGGCAGGACAGACCATCAACAACGGAAATTTCTATCCTGCCAATTTTGACCGCCCAAACAATGCAAACCTGGTGGCCAACTACAAGATCAGCCACCGCCTCAGTTTTTCCCTGAACGTCAGTTACAGTACCGGCAGGCCCATTACCCTGCCGATAGCCGTGTATGATCTGGGCGGGGCACAGAGAGTCTATTATTCTGACAGGAACCAGTACCGGATTCCTGATTATTTCAGGACGGATATCTCTATGAACATTGAAGGCAATCATAAAATCAAAAAATTCAAACATAGCTCCTGGACGATCGGGGTATACAACCTGACCGCAAGGAAAAACCCATACTCAGTTTATTTTATTCAGGAAAATGGCGTGATAAAAGGATACCAGTTGTCCATATTTGGAACAGCCATTCCCTTTATTACCTACAATTTCAGATTCTGAGGCTGATTGCTCAATGACCAAAAGAAAAAACAAGAAGAATCCCCGGCGGAGGGAATGCAGAAAACAGAAAAGTGTATGTCGCGAAAATCAAGTTTAACATGGTACGCAGGTTGGGTGGCCGTCCTGGCAGTTTTTCTCCTGGCCCTGGAGGAGTGCCGGGAACCTTATGTCCCGCCAGCCATCCAGAATTCTCCTTCTTATCTGGTGGTAGACGGATTTTTGAACGGAGGCCAGGACTCAAGCGTTATCCGGCTGAGCCGCACCAGGAACCTGGATAGCCTGTCGACGGTACCGGAGCCTCATGCCCAGGTAATTGTAATAGGAGATGACTCTGTCACGCATCCCCTGTATGAGGAAACCAACGGGTACTATGGATCACCTCAACTCGGTCTTAATGGCAATATTAAATACAGGCTGCGGATCTTTACAAACAACGGTCAGTCTTTTCAATCAGACACCTTTTCGGTCAGATCCACTCCCCCCATAGACAGTGTCACCTGGAAGAATGACAATTCCGGGGTGGGTATTTATGTTAACGCGCATGATCCGCTCAATAACACCTGGTATTACCGCTGGGACTATACGGAAACCTGGCAGTATCATACTTACATCCAGTCCTCGTTTGAGTGGGTGAATGACCAGATAATCCACAGACCAGCTTCAGACCAGATTTACGATTGCTGGACGACCTCCAATTCGACAGATATCCATGTCTCTACAACTACCCTTCTAGCGCAGGATGTGGTCAGTAATTACCTTCTTAACACGATTCCGACCGGCTCTGAAAAAATGAGCAAGGAATACAGCATCCTGGTCAGACAATATGCAATAACTGCCGATGCCTATTCCTATTGGCAAAATCTTAAACAGAATACAGAGCAGGTTGGAGGGCTTTTTGATCCACAGCCTTCCCAGGTTACCGGTAACATTCATTGTCTCAGCAATCCAAAGGATCCCGTCCTTGGATTTATCAGTGCCTCAACAGTGTCCTCACAAAGAATCTTTATCAGTACCAACGACTTAACCCTTGCCTGGGGATATGTTCCCTATTATACTGCATTTTCCGCGACATGTGTCATCACGAATTTTCAACTGCCCCAGATGATTCAATATTTTGATGTCCCGGGGCCTTTATCATATACTTTGCTTGGTCAGCCGACAGGTGGACAAGGATACCTTGTAGTGCCCTCGGAGTGTGCGGACTGCAGCGCCCACGGAGGCAGCAATATCAAGCCTTCATACTGGCCTTTTTAACGGGCAGGGGGAAAGGCATGGAAAAAAAATGACAATGAAGAATCTAAATAAACGGCTAAGGCGGCCATGGATTATCCTGGGGTGCATCATGGTCCTTTCTTTTCATACAAAGGGGCAGGATGAAACCCTCGCCTGGCTGAAGTCTGCTTTGGATCATCACCGGCAGGAGGTGCTACTGGAAAAGGTTTTCGTTCATACTGACAAATCCTTTTATCTGGCAGGCGAGCTGATGTGGTTTAAAGTGTATGATGTTGACGGTGTTTTTCAAAAACCTCTTGATTTGAGTAAAATTGCCTACCTCGAATTGCTGGGAACAGACCAGAAACCGGTGATGCAGGCAAAGGTCGCTTTGGAGAAAGGCAGCGGACAGGGCTCGTTTGTTTTGCCCCTCTCACTTGCCACCGGAATCTATACCCTGCGTGCCTATACCAGCTGGATGAAAAATTTTGGCACGGATTATTTTTTCCAGAAGAATATTTCGATTGTAAATTCCTTAAAAAAGCCCTCCTATAAAGTGGACGGGGCGGGGGTATCCTATGATATTCATTTTTTCCCGGAAGGGGGAAATCTGGTCAATTCAGTGGAGAGCAAGGTTGGCTTCCGGGTAGTCGACAGGTATGGTAAAGGAGTTGAGTTCACGGGAGAAATCATTGACCAAAACAACCAGTCTGTTGCACACTTCAGTCCCCTTGTCTTTGGCATGGGCCATTTTATGTTCACGCCTGAGAGTGGGCATTCTTACAAAGCCCTTGTCAAAATTGGAAATAACAACGTCATCGTCAGCGATTTTCCGAAAGCCTTTGATACCGGTTATGTAGTAAAGGCTGACGAGGATGGGAAAGGTCATCTCCAGGTTTCGGTCAGTTCCAATAAAGATCATCCGGTTCAGCCAGTTTATCTCCTGGTGCACTCCAGGCAGATCATCAGCTTTGCGGCGGTGGGGATACCGTCAGCGGGAAGGAAGGTGTTTTCGGTTGATAAAAATGAACTCGGAGAGGGTATATCCCAAATCACCCTGTTCAATGCTGCCCGTCAACCGGTTTGTGAACGCCTTTATTTTAAGCGGCCACAAACGCTTACCATTGAGGCTTCCCTTGCCCAGGAAAGATTAAATCCCAGGAAAAAAGTTGACATTGACCTGCAGGTAAGTCAAGATGGCCAGCCCTCTGGAGCGGACCTGTCGGTTTCCGTCTTCCGGCTTGATTCCCTGGAAACAGGGATGCAAAATAGCCTGTTGAACTATCTGTGGCTTTCCTCCGATCTTACCGGTGAGGTTGAATCACCTGAATTTTATTTTCAGCCTGGCGACAAGAGGGCCGACGAAGCAGCGGATAACCTGATGCTTACCCAGGGCTGGAGGAGGTTCCGGTGGGAGGAGGTGTTGCAGAATAAAATGGCTTCCTTTGAATTTGTTCCTGAATATGAGGGACACGTAATAAATGGACGGATCACCGACCGAAAATCAGGCCAGCCAGCAGAGAATGTCATGACCTTTCTTTCAGCGCCAGGATACAGTTTTGAACTGGGAACCTCTGTTAGTGGCAAGGCTGGACAGGTATCATTTGATATCAATAATTTGCTTGGTAAAAATGAAATCGTTGTGCAGACCGAAACGCATGGGGATAGCAGCTACAGGGTAGATATTCTCAGCCCCTTTTCAGAAAAATATTCCCCCAGCCGGTCAACGGCATTTAACCTTTCTGAATCCATGCGCCCTGATCTTCAATTGCGCAGTGTTTCCATGCAGGTTCAGAATGCCTACCTTGCCGACAGCCTTCAAAATTTTGTATTGCCAGCTGTCAGGGACAGTACTTCCTTCTATGGTGTTCCTGACAAAAAGTATTTTCTCGATGAGTATACCCGATTCACGACCATGGAAGAAGTCATGCGGGAGTTTGTATCCGGTGTTTTGGTTCACAAGCGTCAGCAAAAATTTTTTTTCCGGATGTTGAATGACCCTTACAGGCAATTTTTTGAAGATGATCCTTTGATCCTTATAGACGGGGTTCCGGTATTTGATGCCAGTAAAATTATTGGCATGGACCCGTTGAAAGTGAAAAAAATAGAAGTAGTCAACCGCAAATATTTCCTCGGTGGCCTTACTGCCAGTGGTATTCTGAGTTATAGTACCTATAATGGTGATCTGGAAGGATACCAACTGGATCCGGGAGCCCTTGTCCTGGAATATGAAGGGCTCCAGCTCCAGAGAGAATTTTACAGCCCGGTATATGAAACCACTGCCCAGCAAAACAGCAGGGTACCCGATTTCCGGGATCTTTTGTATTGGTCACCCCAAATCAGGCCAGATGACTTCGGTAAAAGCCACATTAGATTCTACACATCAGACCGACTGGGGAAATACCTGGTTTTCATTCAGGGAATCAATGCCAACGGACGATCCGGACTTCAAAAAAAGATCATTGAGGTGATTAAATAGGAGCAAGGAGCGGTGGCGTTTTGATTCAACAGTTTTTTCCCATTAGAGAATTATGTCTTACATTTGCAGCCCCTGAAGAAGCAGGCGAAAAGACCTGTCCGGATGGGAAATCTTTCGACAGTTCGGGTAGTGGCGCAGCCCGGTAGCGCACTTGTATGGGGTGCAAGGGGTCGCAAGTTCGAATCTTGTCTACCCGACCCAGGCGAAAATAAGGCGACTGATACAGTCGCTTTATTATTTTCCATTGTTTTCAAATTAAAACCTCATCCTTTGGCGGCTGATGAATAGCTGGCTGATCATGATGTGAAGGGAAGCTGGTAAGCCTGCTTCGCGATATTGGGTGAGTACCTTTGACCTTATGCATGAATCAAAAGTCCCTGATATTCCATAAAAAAGATCATAAAAAATGAGGATGTCGCAAAGTGGCTCTGTGCTATAAAACTATGCTCCGGCGCTAATCGACAGGACCTGACAGGGGAATGGACCACAGCGGTCCGTGGTCATAAGGCTACTTAGTATATTGTCTTTTGTGCAAAGGACAACTGATTATTCAGGAAGAGCGCAACAACGATTACTGAATTTTTGAGTCGGACGCTTTCTGGGAGCGCGACAACATTAACCCCCTTGCTAATCTGAACATGGCTGGTTTCCAGACGCTGTCCGGTTATGCTGTATATGACCAGCATTCCTGCATAGTCCCTGTCTACATTGCAGAATAGGGAAGTTCCTGTTCCATCATAGCTCTTCACGATTTTGAATTCCTGCTGCAGGGTCAATCCCGCGTTCACCTTTATGATAGCAGAATAGACAACCAGTCCGTTCAGGTCCGTGGCTTTAATGCGGTAGAAATTGTTTCCGTAAGCCGGGTGGTTGTCGGTGTATAAGAATGAGCTGGGTGAAAGGCCATCCGGTTTGACAGAGTTTAGGACGGTACCCAGACTGCTGAAGGATGTTCCGTCCAGAGATTTTTCGATCTCATAGGAAGCTGCTCCAGCCTGGTTTTTGTCCTGCCAGGTCAGGGAAATGCCATTATTGGCGTATATGCCTGACAAATGGATAGCATTGCTCGCCAGCACGGTAAAGTCAATAATACTGTAAGGCTGCCTTGCCGTGTCCGTGCACCCGTTCCTCTTTTCGGTTACCACCAGTTGATAGGTTCCCCAGGCAGTATCTGTTACGGGATTTTGGATAGTGGAGGTAAACCCGTTGGGTCCGCTCCAGTTCCACAATAATCCCTGGGATCCGCCAAAGGGCGTCATATAGTTACTGGCGGCAACATCTCCTCCGTAGAGCTGGAAGTAGGAATAATTCGATCCGACTGTGGCAAAAATGGAGGCCACGGGAGGGAAGGTATCGATGGGTATGACTACCGTATCGGTTCGCGTGGCAGGGCAACCAATGACAGGAGAAGAGCTCACAATATAGGTGCCGGGCTTGTTGAGATTGATCTGCGTACTATCTGAATTCGCCCCGGTAATGTTTCCGTTAGTTGTTTGCCAGGTATAATACCCGGCTGTGGTATTGTTGGTGATCTTAATTGTTGCTGTCTTTCTGTTGCAACGCAGCGTATCTGGTTGAAGACTGTAGTCCATAACAGGAGTGCGTAAGAAAGTAAGGGGAGTCACAAAGTCCTGCATATTGGAAACAAATGAATTGGATGATCTTGATTTAAAGAAAATATCTGAGAAAAGGGACTGGCAAGGGTTCAATCCTAATGCACTGTACAAGGCCGGATCAACTCCGATCCTGGTCAGATTCAGTCCGATTTCCACCAGCTGCAGGGTCTGGTACTGTGTTCCCCAGGCCTTTGATGACATCTCCGTTCCCCAGGGAGTGGAGTAGGTGGTATCTTGTGCTGCCGTTGCCGAATAATTGGCTATACCTGAACCAAAAGCGGTTGCCCCTGATTTGGAAAGGATGGAAACATATCCGAAAGCGGCTGTGGCCCCGTCCAGGGTGGGTCCAAAATTGAAATAAGCCGGAACAACAGTAGTGAAAGTGGTGCTGCTCACCCAGATCCTGACGTCCACTACAGGAGGCATTCCGGGTGTATAGTTTACGGCAACGATCATGTCTCCTGTCTGGGTGATATTTCCGCTGGCATCAAATTTCCATTGTGTATGACCAGCGTCAGTTCCCGCTGAGGTAAAAGTACCGGTTGAAGAAGTATAACTGAAATTGTTCTTATATAATTCGATATCAAAATACCTGGAACCCGATGTTCCAACTGTAGACACACCGGTAAAAAACCATAACGAATCATGCACATCCGTTCCGTCGCGGCGCATGTGGGCATAGACGTCCACAAGGTCGTTTTTATCGGGTACATTTGATTTTCCGCCCTGCCAGTTTGAAGGGTCGTCGCCGTTTTTGGCCGCAATGGTAAAAATGGTGGAGTCAATCAACGGGTTTGTACAGAGATAATCCCGTCCGTATACCGCATCCAGCCAGAGCTTCCCGTTTATTTTGGAATAAAGGGGCACTGACATGCGCTTGTTAAAAGCTATATTGGCGCCGCCTGAAAGAAGAGATAAATAAGTGGAAGCATTTGAAGTATCAATGACGGCCGTGCCGGTTGAAGAAAACCAGTCATCGCTTCCGATAAGTCCGGTCAGCGGACCATATTTCACGTAATTACTTTTGGTATCACCGTCAACGCCAAAATAGGCGTTGATGCCTCCGTTATTCAATTGGGAAAAGGAAGTGAAAGGAAATAAACCAACAACAACAAATAATCCAAGTGTAAAATTTCTCATAGTCGGATTCAATTTTCACAGGAATGGCCTTCGAAATGGTTTACGAGATAAAAGTAAAAACAAAATTACCCGAATGCAACGATTAGGTAAGAAATCTTTACAAAATTTCTCTCGTAAATTTCCAATTATGGAAGCAATTTTCCCTGTAGGAATTTTTCCAAAAATGAGAAATTCATATGCCCTGAAATTCAATCACATAATGACCCTCCAGGGGTTTTCATTTATCCGGTCGGAAATATTGGATTTATTTGGTTAGCCTGACCGTATCTACTGTGGTAATTTGGCCAAGTACAACCGTCGCATTGGTGGATGCTGTTTTATATGAAGTATCAGATGGAATAAATACCAGTGAATAATTTCCTGCCGGAATATCCTTTATCAGGTATCCTCCATTGGTAGTATCCGTAAAAGTCGATGCTACCGTGTCAATACCTGCTATGGCGAATATGGCAGTTCTTACTGAATCGGGTACAACTACGCCTTGTATATCTCCCCCGGAAGGAATAAATGAAATGATCCGCAGAACCGGCTTTAACAAATAATTTCCACTGTTGCCTGCCTTGACAACAGACCTGCCGGCATCAAAATCGAGGATCAACCGATAGAGAATTCCTCCTGTCACATCCTGGTGCACCTGCACCTTCAGGCCGGACTCCTGTCCGCTGGGGGTTTTGAGTGCAATTTTTTCATTGTCAGAAGTGACGATATAGTTGTTATCACCCAGGATCAACCTGATCTGGCTGATGGTACCAGCAGGAATGGTGGCGTCGGCCAGCAGGGTGTCTTTACCATTGGTAAAATTAAGCAGATTATACAGCCCCGGATGAGCGCCATTCAACACGAGCGGATGACTGCTGTCACCTTCAATGATTTCTACCTGCAGAATATCAACCCAGACTTCTTTAGCGTTGGGAAACGGGCTATCGGTGAGTCTTACCTGCAAATGGGAAGTGGTGGTGGAGTCTGAATTCTTTTGACTTCTTGAACAGGATGAAAATAAATTAATCAGGCCAATACATGCAATGGCAAAAACAAGTCCTTTAATTCCAGGTTTCATAGTTGATGATTTGAGATGAAAATCTAACGCCGTAGAAAGGGCAAATATCATTCCAATTTCGGCAGGAATCAAGCTCCGAGTGTAATTGATTGAAATAGGCCCTGTTAGATTTCGGTTACTGGTGCAGGTAAACCTGAAGAAAGAAACAGGAATACCACCAGGTGGCAACTCGGCTAGAGATATTGCTTGAGCCACTCCCTGGCCTCTTTTTCTTCGCCAAAATGCTTCATCGGGATGGGCGGCTGATTCAGTTTGAAAAGCAGGCTCATGATTAATTGGGCAAGACCTGGCTTTGATACCATTGCCATGGCCTTGTAAATGACAGGTAACTGTTCAGTTGAAAATTTCCTTGCAGCTTTATCCGGCATGGGGGAATTTGTCAGGTATATCATCAGGGGGACCCTTTGGTTATGGGTAATTTGCTTTACCAAAGCTACGTTGGCTGATATATTTTCAACGGTTCGCTTTGGACTCTTTGACAAAGAAACCAGGATCCCCTCATCGAACCAGTAGCTGGCAATTTCTCCTTCGTAAACCGGTCTGTCTGTTGGCCTGGTCATGTGATGGGCAGTTCTTTAGTCCTGGAAATTTCATGTTGCGAATTCACCATTATCCTTAATCTGTATATTTTCTGCGCAAAAATAAGGTACTCCGGCATATTCTCATTTCTTCCTTCTCACCGGAATAAAAACAGGAACCGGATTCTGTAAAGTAATTTGATGGATGTGACATGTTTTAGAGAGGCCGACCGGATAACAATTTATATGCAATGGTATACACGGTGAAAAATGATGATAAAAGTCCGCCTGTCAAACCGATTTACGAATGACTTCCCCGGTATCGGTATCGAAAAGTAAGACTCCTTCATGCTGGTCATCGAGTTGTCCGGCAAGGGCGCCGGTTTCCATCCAGACCGAAGTCTTTCCTGCGCATTGGCCACCATCGCAGTATCCTACGCAGTTTGACATCAGGACGGTAACTGAATTTGACGCAGCGGTCTCAGAAAGTTTATTCATGGCCTTGTCGATGCCATTGACGAATTTCGCTACACTGGCAATATAGACGCCGGACCCGTTTTTCAGGACAGATTCGGTGTGTTCGCTGATGGAGATTTCATAGCAGATAGCCAGCGCAATTTTATTGCCGTTGACGACCAGACCAGAATAATTTTCACCAGGAGTGAAATAAGGCTCCTCATCCGGATGAAGGAATTTTTTAGAATAAATTTGTAGCCGTGCCCCGGGTTGGAAAAGAATCATGCTGATATGGACTCCCGCGGCATCCCTCAATGGCAGGCCCACACCAAGGGTGGCCTTCCTTTCCGAACTGATCCGCCGGAAAATCTCCAGCCGCTCGTCCTCAGGCAGGCAGGCAAGTTTGTCCGCCAAGGCGGGTTCATACCCCGTAAGGGACAATTCCGGAAAAACAATGAGATCTGCATCCTGAGAAAGGGCAAGGCCAGTGAGCTGAACGTGGCTCTCGATATTTTTTTGAACATTGCCTGTGACCGGTCTGGTCTGGGCGACCGCAATTCTCATATTGTGTGAGTTCTTCCTAAATTATGAAAATATGGAATCACCTTATCGCCATTGAACACAATCATGTCCGTTCTACTCTGTCCGAAGGGACCTGACCGGATTGGCGACTGCCGCTTTTATCGCCTGGAAACTGACTGTGACCAGGGCGATCATGACTGCGAGGAACCCGGATGCAAGAAATACCGACCAACTGATGGACACGCGGTAGCTATAATTTTGCAGCCATTTTTCCATCGAAAACCAGGCGATCGGTGAGGCAATGACGATCGCCACCAAAACCAGTTTTACAAAGTCCTTCGAAAGAAGGGCCGTGATATTGCTTACCGAGGCACCCAGGACTTTTCTTACCCCTATTTCCTTGATTCTGGCCTCAGCCATGTAGGTAGCCAATCCAAAGAGGCCGAGACACGAAATGAAGATCGTAAGCCCTGCAAATAATGCCGCCAGTTTACCAGTACGCTTCTCGTCATCAAATTTTGCTGCATATTCGGCATCGACAAATCTGTATTCAAATGGGTATTCAGGGTTGTATTTCTTAAAGATTTTTTCGGCAACGATCAGATTGGCTGAGGTGGTATTCTTGCTGTTGAGCTTTATCTGCATGGTATTAAACCAACTCTTTGCTCCATAAATGAGCATGGGCTTTGTGGGCTCGTAAGGCGAAGTCAGGATAAAGTCTTTTATGACGCCTACAACGTGCCATTGCTTATCATCATCTTTGATGATCTGTCCAAGGGGATGTTTGAATTTCATGATTCTTAAGGAGGATTCATTCAGGATGAGGCCCAGGGAATCAGTGGGATATTTCTGCACATCCATATCTCGTCCGGCAATGAACTGGAGCCCGGCAGTGACGCCAAGCCCGCCATCCTCATTAAACCTGCTAAAATCGGTTTTGTCATTAGGGTCCTTGCCTTCCCATTCCTGCCCCCAGCCATCGCTCCAGCTTTCCGTGAGGGGTGCGCTCGTCTTTGTCACCGATGAAGCTACCCCGCTGCTGAGCAATTCGTTCTTGATAAGGGCGTAATTTTTTTCGATGTCCCCTGTCAGAAAATGATAGATCAGGTTATTGCGGTCATACCCGGTCTCCCGGTCCCTTGCATAATCTATCTGTTGTTTCACAATGATGGTACAAATCATCAGGATAATGGCAAAAGTGAACTGGAGCACCACAAGCACTTTTCTGGGATTTACCGAAGCATTTACCTTCCTGAAAGTGCCCTTGAGCACTTTGACCGGTTGAAATGATGACAAGAAGAAGGCAGGATAGCTTCCGGCCAAAAAGCCGGTAAAAATGACAAATCCAAGTCCCGTCAGCCAGAATGAGGAACTGAAATAAGGAATGAATAGTTTTTTTTCAGTCAGTCCATTAAATGCCGGAAGACTCAATTGTACAATGGCCAGGGCAAGAAGCGCCGCAATGAATGCCAGGATTATGGATTCTGATATGAACTGGCTGATCAGGGAGGTTTTCTGTGCACCTACTACCTTTCTGATACCTACTTCCTTAGCCCGCTTCTCACTGCGGGCAGTACTGAGATTCATAAAATTGATGCAGGCGATCAGCAGGATAAACGCAGCGATCACGCCAAACAAACGGACAAAGCTGATGCGCCCTTTTGTGGTCTCATACCCACTTTCAAAATTGGAATAGAGGCGCCAGCGGCTGATGGGATAGAGGAACATTTCCCATTTTGGTTCAGTGGGATCGTATCTGGGTTTGAATGTTTTCAATTTATTGTTGATAGAGGCAAGGCTGGCATTGGGCTTTAATAATACATAGGTTCTGGTGCTGTTATTGCCCCAATTGCTGTCATCCCCTCCCATTTTTCGCAGATAGCTCCAGGGCAACAGATAGTCAAAATCAAAGCGGGTGTTATTGGGCGGGTCACTGACAATTCCCGTTACCGTAAAATTGTCCTTGTTGTCAATCTTGATCACCTTGCCCATCGGGTCCTCGTTTTTACCGAACAAGCTGAGAGCCAGTTTTTGTGTCAGGACAATGGAATGAACGTCATTGAGCAGATTGGAAGGATTGCCTTTGATCAGCGGGAAACTGAATACCTGGAGGAAATTGGAATCAACAATTCTTCCCTGGACTGTCAGGCGCTTTTCGCCGATACTGAATAGGAAATGGCTTGGCCATTGTACCCGGACTGACTGTTCAACTTCGGGCATGTCTTTTTCGAGGGTCCGGCCCAGTACTTTGGGTGTGGTATTCCAGCACATGAGCTTTCCGTCAAAGCTGGCCCGGTTCCAGGCCTCATAAATACGGTCTTTTTTCTGGTGGAACTGGTCATAGCTGACTTCATTTTGTATCCACAGAAGGATAAGGATGGCACTTGTCATACCAATGGCCAATCCGGTGATGTTGATGGCGGAAAATCCCCTGCTTCGCCAGAGATTTCTGAGAGCGACCTTGATTATGTTCCTGATCATGGATTATCGTTTAGAATGGCGCTATGCCACTAAGGTCGGGGAAGGAAAACAAATGTTGCTTTGACCAAAAAGAATTTTTCCGGGCGAATCCATATTTACATTCATGACTTCAGTTTGGTAAGGGCTGAACCTTTGTGGGCGGCAACATGGTCAGTTTTATCGCTCTTTATTTCATACTGGGGGACTTCTCTACTGGCATGATGAGTATATCCTTTATAGTCAAAATCCTTTTTGTGGACCCGGGTTATTTTCCCGCTTATCCGTCCCGCCTCGGAATTCCAGGATACATGATCACCGACTTTGAATTTTTTCATAGCAAGATCTAAGGGTAAAACAGAAAAGCTCCACCCTTTCAGGCTAAGTTCGGTCAATTTCCTGTAGAACTGGCATGAAAAAAGACGGCAGGAACCCCGCCGTCTCTTCTGATATGTCAGACAAATTCATTAATAGCCGGCAGGGTGTCTGTTACCCTTGCCGCCCGTTGTATCCGTAACATAAGCACCCATATCGGCACTCATTCCCGGTACTCCGGAAGGCAAACTGATTGCACTGGTGGATCCCTTACCCAGTGCTGGTGAACCAGCCTGAAGGTGGAAATCCAGGTTGGCCGGAATATTCCGCGAAGTACCTGGGGCGGAGGGATAATTCACGAATTTTGGGTCATTGGCACCTGTATTGACAGAGTCAATAACATCAGTCGATTGGATCATACCCTTCTCTCCGGCCGGATACATAAACTGCCTCAAAGAATCCACCGACACATGGAAAAAATTATACCCGTAAGAAACACTCGGAAAATCTGCGGAAGGTGTGATATCGAGGCTCCAGTAGTTATTCACCAGGAGGTTATTATAATAATTCCCCTTTGAGTAAGCGTCCACCAGGATGCCTCTTCCGGGTTCTGCTGAACCCCTACGGAAACCCGCTTCAACACAGGTATTGTTATAAACCGAAACATTTGTTTCTACGGTTGGTGCGGTCTTGCTGGTGTACACTTTAATGGCACTGCCCGCAGAGGACCAGATGCAGTTGTAAGCAACAACCCCGGTTACACCTGAGTGAAAGTCTATACAGTCGCCATCAGTAGTACCATTATTGAACATCGTATTGCGCAGGATCTTAACCGTTGCCGCGGAATAGACTCCAATGGAGTTATCCTGGCCTCCAATGAACCAGCAATCCTCGATATCTACCGGGATAGGTGAAGAAACTCCGATCGTCTGCCTGGTACCGCCCGTTGAATCAGGACCTCCTGCCCAGAGAATTTTCGTCCACTGGAACGTTACCGATTTGGCACTGTCAGCCTGGAATCCACCCCATTGGCCGGGAGTTGCAACGGGGGCCGTAAATACTATGGGTTTGGTTGGTGTCCCAAGGGACTGGATAATTCCCTGGATATAAAATGCATGGTTGCCCGTAACATTGATTGTAGCTCCGGGCTGGATAGTGAGCGTATCTGAAGGCAGCACCGTCAGGTCACCATTAACGGTGTAGGTGGAATCTGAAAGCATAACCCCCTTCACATTACCTCCGTTCAGGGTGGTTCCCCGGATAGCCTCCGCCGGCAGCTGGGGACCGGTACTCACGGTATTGGAGGATTTGGTGCAGCCGGACATGATGTACGCGATAAATGGAGGCAGTACTGCCAATCTTGCAAGTTTTAAGGAATTTAAACTGAGCATCTTTTTCATTTTTTATTATTTATAGAATTTCAATATTCAATAACAATCTAACAAACAAGCCAGGCCGTTAATGGGTGTACCGCAGTCCGACACTAAAGCTGGCCATATATACATCCCTGGACACTTCCAGTGTCTTTTGTACATACTGCACTGAAGGAGTATTTAAGAGGTTGTTGAATTTTCCAAAAACGGTAAAGTGCTTATGGATATCCTTTTCCACAGAAAAGGCCAGGGTACTCATCGGCCGTTGATAATAATCCGATTGATAATAGAGGGAAATCTGTTGAAGGGTCTTACCCAGGTATCCATAGGCCAGCTGGGCAAAAATGCCGTTCTTGACATCTTTGAAAAGCAGTGATACATTGACAATATGATCAGTTTGTCCCTGCAAGGGTCGGGTCTCGATAACAGAATCCACGTTTCCAGCCTTATCATGCGATAATTTATTCGATGAAACAGCAGAGTGCGTGTAGGTATAATTGCCGGTGATTCCGAACTTTCCCCAATAATGTGTAAAGCTGACCTCTGCCCCGTAATTCTGCGCGGTGGGGGAATTAACAGGTTGAAGAAAGAGCTTCCCTGAACTAATCCCGGTCAGCGCCTGCTCAATGGGATTTTGAATGTTTTTATAGAATACCCCTACGAAGATATGTTGTTCCCCTTTCGAAAATATCTCATAGCGGAGATCGTAATTGTCGGCTATGGCGTGAAGAAGAAATGGATTGCCATGAATATAATAATCTATAGCGTTGGTTATTCCGTCAGTCATTTCATAATAATTGGGCCTGGAAATGGACTTGAAATAGGATGCATGAAGGACCTGCTTGGCCGTGAGATCATATTTCAGATAAAGGCTGGGCAGGAAATCCTGGTAGGATTGATTGCCCGAACTGGGTTGTGTTGGGCTGCGGACCTTGATGCTCCAGTCTGTGCTGGTATTCTCATAGCGCAGACCGCCTCCCGCCTCCCATTTTCCATTCTTGTACCTGGCTGATAAATACCCGGCATAGACCGTCTCATCCGCCTTGTAGTTATTCGGGTTGTATACATTTGTGCCCGCCGTATTAAATACCTGCCACTGCACGTCGTAAATATTCGTCCATACCGGTTTGCTCGCCTGCCCCCCCGTGTCGTTTTGGGTAGGTGGCCTCAACACATAGTCGTCCTCGTTATTGGACCTGGTCTTGGTCCGGTATAGCCCGCCTGCCTTCAGTTCCAGGCTGCTACTTGATGCCAGATTCTTTAAGTAATCAAGGTTAAGGAGTCCTGTATAATCTTTGTCATCATTTCGCAGCCAGTCGCGCGTTACCTGGTCAAAATAGGTGGCTGTGCGGGAATAGTTCGCCTGGATACGGTAGTCGGTCTCAATGGCAGCAAGGTCAGGGACCTTTCTTCCGGCCAGAGACATCATCCCTGTCCAATCCAGCGCAAGATTGGGAAGCACAAAATGCTTACCTGATAGCTTGAGGTTCTCAATATACAGGTGCTCAGTGGAGCTTTGGTTGTTGTCAAAGATTTGCCCGGTGCCTGGACCCACCCGTCCAGTTCCCAACAAAGTGGTATCCTCACTCAGCCTTGACTGGGCCTGAAAGGTGTAGATGAAAAAATTATCCAGGTTCACTTTATTCCGTTCATTGAACACATAATCGACATGGGCGACCAACCCGTTATTCAGCTGCTGGGTATACCCTTTAAAATTTGTAACGTCCAGATATCCCAGGGTATCCGTGTGGATATTGACCGGGGCTACTGTATAGCGGTTGCTGATATTTCCATAGTATTGATTTTGTACATTGTCTGCCAGGACTATACCGATCCTATTTTGCATGAAGCGCTGTGTCCAGGAAAAGCCCAGGGTCCCGGTAGGTAATGCCTGGGAGGATTTAAAATCCAGGTTACTCCTGGAAAAATCACCTGGTTGAGCCACATATCCTATCGGGTTGCGCTGTATTGGACTTTTGGCCTGAATTTGTGATTTTGCAAAGTCGACATATTGTTCAGACCAGAACAACTTGCTGTACCCAATACTGGTGATGGCTTTGAATGAGGTAACCTCCGGGGCATCTTTCACTATCATATTCACTGTCCCACCAATAGCGTCTCCCTCCATATCGGGAGTCAGGGATTTGCTTATCTCGATACTGCTGAGGATATCAGAGGGGATTATATCCAACTGTACAAACCGGTTCTTGTTATCCGGGCTCGCAATCTTAATCCCGTTGACCAAGGTATTATTATACCGCGGTTGCATCCCTCGTATTACGGCATAGGCTTCATCCCCTCCGCTGGATCTCTGGACAGTGATTCCGCTCATTCGTTGCAGCACGTTGGCGGCATTGATATCAGGGGACCGGACCATCGCCTGGTTAGAGATCACATTAATAATATTGCCCGCATTTTTTTCCATGTTACGGGAGCCCGTTTCCTTTTCCCTGTCTGCATGTCCAAATACGGTTATTTCATTCAAGGATTTACCTTCCGGCGTCATCGCTATGAATAGCTTGGCCGTTTCGCCTGATTTTACAATTACATGCTTTAGAATGGTGGGATAGCCGACGTTTTCTATCGAGATATCATATTCCCCTGGCGGAATGGCGGCAAATTCAAAATTCCCCTTATCGTCTGCAATCCTCCGGTAATTTGTCCTGTTAACCGTTATATAGGCCCCCGGCAGTCCATCTTTACTGACGGCGTCAGACACATTTCCTCTCAAAATGGTCTTTTGACTGAATACCGGCGTACAAAATGATAATGAAATAATTACAACAATTCCTGAATGAATTCCCTTGAAAATAGAGCCCTTCATAAACAGCTGGTTTTGAAACATTTTTTAACTTCCTGATATGACTGATGCGGTAGATATTACTACCGGTTACCGCTCAGGAATGAGTGCCCTTTCAAAGGATAATGTACAGGACGCAAATATGATGTCAAATCCACCAGTGCATTGTTAAGTCTTAGGATATAATAATTTGTTCATGATTTAGTAAACATTCCATAAGGATTTGGTAATATCTATTTAATAAACAAATAGTAGCTTTTGGAAACTTCAGAATGTCCACAGAATTTGTCCGGATTTCAGGTTTGTTCCCCAGAAGGAACCAAATCCGGCTTTGAACATCCCTTTGCATGCAGGACCGGGAACGGACTATGATTACCCAAATAAAAAAAACACCTGCGCAGCAGGCGCAGGTGTTTGTCTGAGAGACAGAAATACGATCTATTTCATTTTATACACCAATACAGCAAAAGTTCCAGGAATAATTTTCCGGGTTCCTTTTTCCATATCCGCCACGCTCAGGTAAATTTTATGGGTTTTTTTATCCAGAGCCATGGTTTTGGCGCGGTATTGCGTTTGAAGGGTCTGGACCACCGTATAGTTATCAGCAGAAGCCTGCTGGATGATGGTGGTCGTTCCGTCACCGTTTGAACAGAATACCAGCCTGGTCGCCGGATCATAGCAGACCGCATCGACTCCGGAACCGATCGGAATGGTGGTGATTACCTTGCCTGTATTGATATCTACCACACTCATTCCTTTATTCTCGCGGCATGCGCTGAAAACCCGCTGATTTTTGCTGTCCAGGCACAATCCCGTCGGACCGCCGCAAGGCGAAAGGGGATAATTGCTGATTACTTTCAGAGCCTTTGTGTCTATGATATTCAGGCTGTTTTTATCTTCCAGGTTGTTGTAAATTTTCCCCTGCCCGTCGGGAACAGCGAATTCGGGACCCCCGCCCAAATCCACGGTTCCGGTTTGTTTTAATGATTGCGGGTCAATGACGGAGGCGTCCTTGCTATCACCGTTAAATGCAAATACTTTTTTAGAAAAAGGATCATAGGTAATTGCGTCCGGATCCTTTCCATTTATGGAAATTGTACTGATCGTCTTTAGCGTTTTCAGGTCAAAAGCAACTACTGCATTGGCCCTCCCGTCGCTGATAAACCCTTTCCCCATGTCATTGGCTATGGCAATGCCATGCACGCCCTGCATGCCACTGATGGTTCCAACAACCTGTTCGGTGTTCAGGTCAATTACATTCACCGTTGTTCCATGCGAAACATATAACCGGTTATTGACCTCATCGATGGAGAGATAGTCATATCCTCCATCCCCAGGCACCTGGATTTTCTTTTCAGGGACATATACCTCTTTGGATTGGGATCTGGTAGGAGTGGCGACCATGATCAATAAAGAAATACTGATTGAAAAGAAGAGCATTTTTTTCATTCTCTTAAATTTTGATTGTTGTAGGATAATAATTGAGTTTGATTGGACTGGAATAGTGATCCTCCCAATTTCGTCTTGTTATCAGGGAAGATTACAGCGGGTAAATATCCAAACTGATTCTGGGGAAATACTGTAGTTTGAATGACCAGCACGTTAATTTTTTAATGGAAAGTTATGAGGAAATTGGAGAAATCTCGATCCTGTGGAATTTTCCCAGCTGTTTCATGCATTTTGACAGGGGCAGTCTCCAGCTTTTCTTAAAATCGGTGAATATCCTGGGTTCAATCATGAGCCTGTCATTTCCAATCATTTGTTTCCAGAGCCCGACTACCTTGCCCTGAACCAGCATGGTTGGGTTGAATATGCCGTTCCGGGTAATGATCAGGGGAAGAAGAGAATCCGAATCCACGAGCAATGATCTGTCGCGATATCCGACGAGGTACTCATCAAAGGACGGCAGAAGAAAAATGGAACTGCCGGAAATCTTAGTCAGCGAAATTTCCCTGGACATCCAGAATGACTGGCCTTGACAGACTGTTTTTTGCAGCTGATTTCCAAGCATGTCCAATCCTTTGTTTATCTCTGACAAAGTTAGTCCGGACCACCAGGCAAAGTCCTGCGGCGTTGCTGGACCACGGCTGCTGAAATATCGCAGGGTCAATTCCCTGAGGGCTTCGTCATGATTCCTTTTTCCGGGGTCGGGGGCCCATTCTTCCACGAGGGTGTAGGTGAATTCTTTTCCGCGTTTTGGACCCAGGCAGATCAAACCGTCAATGGCCGCTTTCCAGAGGATAAAATTGAATCGCAGGTCGTGGATGGGTATTTTCATCCTGTCAAGGGATGCCTTCAGATCTTTGCGGGTAACGGGCTGGCTACCCTGCAGAATCCTCTCCAGACAGCGGTGACTTTTCTTAAGTAATGCCCGGTCCATACCAAGGCCCCTGATTTGGGATACGTGGAGGTTTTCAACCCGGGGAAATATGAGTCTTCGGATCCAGCCCAAATCTTCCTTCGCATAAAAATGAAGGGTTCCACGCAATCCCCAGGTCCGTATAATTAGTCCGGATGAAATGGCCTGTTCAATCGCCTCTTCAGTGATCCCCGGGACCCTTACCCCCATGGCCCACTTGCTCCCTTCATAATGCTGGGCCTGCATGGCACCAAACCAGGAAAGCAGACTGGCAGGCTCTGTAAAGGAGCCGGAGGTCAGCTGCTGTAATTGGAGCCGAATCCGGCGGATGTCACGTAAGTCCATGTCAGGCAGCCTTTTGGTCCTTGTCAAATCTAAGGATGTTTAGATTCTCTTTGGTGTCCCTGCAAAACATGGCCTTTTCCGGAGCGGCAAACATGATCTTTATTATCCACCCTGGAAAAACCAGAATGATTCCTGCAATAGACCTGATGACGAATTTGAAAAACAGTTGCATGACAATAGGTTCTAGCACAAAGCAACAACAGGGTGCTGACAACCTTATGTCAGCAGCCTGATCCCTTAGCAGAATATTTTTTGGAACAAGGGGATTATCCGCGGCATTGCGTTACTTTTTTTTGCCTTTGCCGATCCTGTAGTTGACACCTGTTTGAAAACAGGTCGAATAAGTTCCCCCTGTAAGCTGGAAAAAGCCGGTAATCTGGCTCTTGGTGACATGGAAGGCCATTGATAAATAAGCGAGCGGAAAGGAAATCGGGATGGAATTGTCTATGACGGAATTGTTGTTGGCAAAATAGGTCTGGACGCTGAAATTACTTTTTGGGTTGAACATTCTGCCGTACGCTATCCGGAATCCAAACTCTGTGTTATGCCTGTTTTTGCCAACGATTTCCGTATAAATGCCCCAGCTGCCTGTAACTGATTTTCGGAAAATGACATCCGCAACGGTATCGGGAAGGGTTTTTCTGAATTGCAGGTAATTACCAAATTCCTGCTGGACGCTTGTTTCCAGGCCGAGAGCTCTCCACTCGCCGCTGCCACCCCTTCTGTTGTCAAAGGGAATCACGAAATTGATTCCCCCGGAGAACCCGTAAGTGCCATAAAAGTCACTCGATTTTTGGATATGGTAAGTAGTGTCGAAGTAGGTAGGATAAATACCAAACAGACCTCCCCGATAATCATAGTTTGCCCGGTAATAATCGGAAACATCATAATTGCCCATAACTACATTCAAACCATAATATGCCTGAAAAATACTAAAGTTGTGACTTCTATGGATACGCGCTTCGAAGGACCATAGGTTATCATCGCCCAGGTCATTGGAGGTGCCGGTAGAATACAGGACACTGCCATACCAGGCGCTTTTCAGGGAGTCATTTTTCATGGGGATGGCATGATAAGGGTGGCTGCTGGCATTTGTCGGACTTAGGTAGTATGCGTGCCTGACAGGGGCACAACCTATCAGGGCTAGCAGCAGCAGGGTAAGGGGAAGCCTCTTTCTCATAACGGGGGAATGACAGAAAAAACAGCGACGGCGTTGCTGCATGATTGTTAATTAATGAATTAAATAAAATTAATGTGAATAGAAAGAGGCGTGAAAATTTAGAATTTGCCGGAAAACTCAATATCTTGCATTTTATATAGAGAACTTTAACATTTCACATTCAAATAACTGGCTTGAATCTTGCGTTATATCGCTGAATCTCCAATTCCTTTTCTTCCATTTTCCTAGTAACAAACCATTTTCCGCGGATATCCGTATTCCTCGTGCAGGACCATTTACCCTTTTGGTCAATGAAACAAAAAAGTATGAAGAAACTTTTTCTTTTCTGGGCCCTTGTACCCACTTTATTGCAGGCCCAAAGACTCCATGTTAACTTGTTTGGCGGAATTTCCAACTACTCCGGTGATTTGCAGAGTAAGGCATTCACTCTTGATCAGGCTTATGCAGCGTTTGGAGGAGGGGTTCAGTATGACCTGACGCGCAATTTTTCTATTTTGTCCAACATCAGCATACTCCATGTCGGAGCATCCGACCGGTATAATAAACCTGAATTGCAGTCAAGAAACCTGAGTTTTCAGACCCAGATTTTGGAGTGGAACGTGTTGGGGGAATATAATTTCATGGACCTCAGCCGGAACCGGTTTACTCCCTATGTATTTGCGGGCCTTGCCGTATTTCATTTTAATCCATATGCTTTTGATACTCTTGGAAACAAGATCTTCCTTCAACCCTTAAGTACGGAGGGTGAAGGCCTTCCGCAATACCCCGGTCAGAAGCCATACAGTCTTACCCAGATCGGCATTCCTTTTGGTGGCGGGATCAAATTACGCGTAACCGATAACGTAACGATAGCTTACGAAGTCAGCTTCAGGAAATTATTCACAGATTACCTGGACGACGTCAGTACCATCTATGTAGACAGGGCAACACTACTTGCCGCAAAAGGGCCCGTAGCGGTAGAAATGGCTTACCGGAGCGGAGAACTGAAAGGTGGCAATCCCAACTATCCCCCTTCAGGGACGATCCGCGGTGGATCGCAGTATAAAGACTGGTACTATACTACTGGCATCCGGGTCAGCATCGGACTCAATACCAAGGGCGACATCCTCTATGGCAAAAGAGGCAGTGTCGAATGCCCCAAAAAACTCTACTGAATCAACTTTTCAAGGACCTGAGGTGGTTCCTTTTTTCCTGGCCTGCTGACCGGGGCAAAAGCGGTTTGTGTCATTCCTTTCATTTCTCAGATCCCTTAGCTGAAATCTTTTCTTTCCTCTACCAGGTGATTTACCTTTGTTATTGAAAAACTGTTGAATGGCCTATCAAAACCAGCAGGAATTTATTCAGGCTCTGGAAAGAGCGGAAGAGCTGCTAAGAATCAGGACTTATGTAAATCCCCACCTGGAAATGGCGGAGATTACCGACCGGATAAGCAAAACAAAAGGAGGGGGGAAGGCACTTCTGTTTGAAAATACCGGGTATGCTTTCCCGGTGCTCATGAATGCTTATGGCAGCGAACGCAGGATGTGCATGGCCTTAGGGGTAGACCGCCTCGACGACGTAGCCAGCGAGATTGAGGGTCTATTTAAAATGCTGTCTGCACCACGAGAGGGAATACTGGACAAATTAAAGCTCCTTCCAAGACTGGGCCAGTTTGCCAGCTGGATGCCCAAGGTCAAATCCGGCAGGGGGGAATGCCAGGAAATCGTCATGGCACAGGCCGATCTGACAAAGCTCCCGGTTATTACCTGCTGGCCAAAGGACGGTGGCCCCTTTATTACCCTTCCGGTCATTCATACCAAGGACCCTAACAACGGGATTCGAAATGTAGGCATGTACCGCATGCAGGTTTTTGGACCGGACCTGACCGGAATGCACTGGCACAAGCATAAGGTAAGTGCCCGTCATTTCTCCGAATACAAAAAGCTCAACAGGCGGATGCCCGTGGCCGTCGCCCTTGGTGGTGATCCTGTATACGCCTATAGTGCCACAGCCCCCCTCCCTGAAAATGTTGATGAATACATGCTCGCCGGATTTCTGCGAAAAAGAAAGGTGGAACTGGTCAGATGCCTCACACAGCCGGAGCTCGAGGTTCCTTCCGATGCCGATTTTGTCATTGAAGGGTATGTTGAACCCGGGGAGGATCCGATCTGGGAAGGTCCCTTTGGAGATCATACGGGCTATTACTCTCTGCCAGACTGGTATCCCCGCTTTCATGTTACGGCCATCACCCACCGAAAGAACCCGGTTTACCCGGCGACGATCGTCGGGATTCCTCCGCAGGAAGACGCATGGCTTGGAAAAGCTACCGAGAGGATCTTTCTGGCACCGATTAAAATGACCATGGTTCCTGAAATAGTGGACATGGACATGCCCGTGGAAGGGGTGTTTCATAACCTGGTTATCGCCAAGATTCATAAAGAATATGCTGGCCAGGGTCAGAAGGTCATGAATGCCATGTGGGGAGCCGGGCAAATGATGTTCAACAAAATCCTGGTTCTGGCAGACGGAGCAGTCAGGATTCAGGATTACCAGGAACTTGCCCGGTACGTTTTCCGGAACCTGGACCCGGCCTCTGATATCTATTTTTCCCAGGGACCGATGGATGTTTTGGATCATAGCTGCAACAAGCTTGGTTTCGGAGGAAAAATGTGTATCGACGGGACAAAGAAGTTTGCTGAAGAAAAAACAAATATAAATGAAAGGATAAGCGGGACCCAGACTTTAGACCGCCAGGAAATAATGAGCAGGTTTCCCGAGATCAAGGCGCTTAATACATCCCTGTTTGATATTTCCGTTCCCTGCTTACTGGTATCTGTGGAAAAGAACCGCAAGGGCCATGTGAGAAGTCTTCACGAATCAATTTGCAAGTCAATACCGGGAGCCGAAGCCGTAAAAATAATCCTTTATGTTGAGCATACAGTGGATCCCAACGACCTGACAGCGGCGCTCTGGCGTTTTTGTAATAACCTGGATCCAAAAAGAGACCAGCTTCTTTACCAGGGGCGGTCTGCGGACTCTGACCGGTCATTTTCCTGCATGGGGTTTGACGGGACGCGCAAGACAAAGCTGTATGATGACTTTCAGCGGGACTGGCCAAATATCATTGTGGCCGACGATAATACCATAGCATCTGTTGACCGTAAGTGGGACCAGCTGGGAATTGGCCCCTTGATTTCTTCCCCCTCCTTAAAGTTTAAGGAACAATTGTATGGCCGGGAAGCCGTAGCTGAGGTTTCCTGATTTGCAAAGGAAAGGGAGTTATCAGTTTTGTATGATTTCTCTGGTATCATAGACACTCCCTGCAATTCAGGCTTTTTATTGCATTTCAATTGCCAGCTCCAATTTAGTCCGGTCAAAGAATTTTTTAATACCTGTCAGATTGCCATCACCGTCATATTCGAAAATATACGCACTTTGAATAATCTGACCTTTTTTCAAATGGAATGAATGGTCATAAATGTTTGTCGGATAGCCATAATTTGGCGCGTTTTCCATTCTTACAGGTCTGTTTTGCTGGTCATAATAGATGAACCAGTGAAATGGAAGATTGGCGCAGACTAGGCACCCGGTATACATCCATTCCGTCATCCGTGAAAGGCTGTCATATCTATAAATATTCCTCCAGTTAAACCTGTTGTCATCCTTTCTTGGGGAATCATTCCATTCAGTAACATTCTCATTCCTGAACCTTGGGGTGAAAAAAGCCCTTGAGGGGAAAGAGGGCTCGTAAAAATTTCTTCTGTAAAAATCAAATTCGAGTTTGCCCTCTACTCGAATCGTGTCCATATGTGTGATAATTACAGGACTGTCTGAAATAATTTCAGTTACCTTAAAAATCCTCATTTTGCCAGGCTGCCCAAAGCAAAAGCAACTCAGGAAGAGCGGGAAGAGGGATAAAAAGTGTTTAGGCTTTTTTCGCATTGTAGGCTAATCTATATATTTATTCATGCATTTCCATTAACACATCCTGCTGTTAACAATCAATATCTTTTTCATTAAATTGTACCGCGATTGTCGCAAGTATATCACCGCATTACGCCATGATTAAAAATGTATTGAAAATTCATCCCAAGGATAATGTCCTGGTTGCACTCAAGGACCTTAAAAAGGGAGAAACTGTTCTGGATGAAGGAAATAGATTGATGCTCACCCATGATATCCCTGCAAAACACAAACTGGCTGCGAGAGATTTTTTGGAAGGAGACGATATTATTATGTATGGTGTGCTGGTAGGCAAGACTGTTTCTGCCGTTCAACAAGGCGGGCTTCTGACTATCCAAAATATCCACCACGCATCTGGCGCCTATAGTCTGCACCAGAGAAAAACGGAATGGAACCGGCCAGATGCCAAGCCATGGTCTCAAAGGACCTTTCTGGGGTACCATCGGGAAGACGGTTCGGTCGGTACGGCCAATCACTGGGTCGTGATTCCCCTGGTTTTTTGTGAGAACAGGAATATAGATGTTCTCCAGGAAGCCTTTTCAAAGGCCCTGGGTTACCAGCCCAAATTTTCCCCCTTCCAGTCGATGGTGCAGAGACTCGCTGAACTGCATCAGGCAGGTAAAACCGAATCTGAGCTTCTTCTTACAGATATTGGACCAGATGAAAAGCTCCGGCATTCCGGCGAAAGGATTTTTCCGAATATAGACGGAATCAAATTCCTTACCCATCCCCTTGGATGCGGAGGTACCAGACAGGACGCCAGGGCACTCTGTGGGCTGCTGGCGGGCTATATTACACATCCGAACGTGGCAGGAGCAACGGTACTGAGCCTGGGATGCCAGAATGCCCAGGTATCGATCCTGAAAGAAGAAATAGAAAAGCGCGATCCGAAGTTTTCAAAACCCCTTGTCATACTGGAACAGCAAAAACTGGGAAATGAGCAGCTCCTACTGCAGGAAGCCATTCGGAGGACCTTCTCTGGTTTGGTCAACGCCAACAGGAATGCCCGCCGCCCTGCTACCCTGGACAAATTATGCATTGGCCTGGAGTGTGGGGGATCTGACGGTTTTTCCGGTATTTCGGCTAATCCGGCCATTGGATATACCTCGGATCTGCTGGTGGCATTGGGCGGATCGGTAATACTTTCGGAGTTTCCGGAACTCTGCGGGGTTGAGCAGGAACTTAGCGACCGATGCGTGGATGAATCCACTGCTGAACGGTTTATGGAACTCATGAATACCTACCATAAAAAGGCGGAAGCGTCAGGGTCAGGATTTTATGCGAACCCTTCCCCCGGCAATATCAGGGACGGGTTGATCACTGATGCCATTAAATCTGCCGGGGCTGCGAGGAAGGGAGGTACTTCCCCTGTTGCAGATGTGCTTGACTACCCGGAAAAAGTCACTAAACCCGGGTTGAATCTGTTGTGCACTCCGGGGAGTGATATTGAATCCACGACTGCGGAAGTGGGGTCCGGGGCAACGGTTGTGTTGTTTACGACGGGGTTGGGCACACCAACCGGAAATCCGATCGCCCCGGTTATCAAGTTGTCCAGCAATTCTTCACTTTTCCTGAAAATGAATGACATCATCGATATCGATACGGGTACTATCATTGAAGGAATGGAAACGATTCAGGAAGCCGGTGAGCGAATCCTGGATTTTGTAATCCGGGTTGCCAGCGGGGAAGTAAGGGCAAAAGCAGATGAATTGCATCATGACGATTTCATTCCCTGGAAGAGAGGCATCTCCCTGTAGACGTACTTGCTGTATGAAAAAACTATATGATATCACCGGCAGGCTGTTGCTGGTTGGGGTACTTGTATCCTGTAACGGGAATCATCCCCCTGAATCCCATTTCCCCGTGGACACAGTTCACCGAAAAGGTACCTATGGATATGACCTTGATTTTATACAAAAAAATTCCAGACAGGTTCTCGAATTGCATGACAGCAGCGGCCAGTCAAAAATACTTTTGTGCGCCAGCTACCAGGGGCGTGTCCTGACAAGTACGGCATCAGGTGACACAGGGAGTAGTTTTGGTTGGATTAATTATGATCTGATATCTTCCGGGCAAACAAGGCAGGCCTTTAATCCCTATGGGGGAGAAGAAAGATTCTGGATAGGTCCTGAAGGAGGCCAGTATTCTTTCTATTTTAAAAAAGGGGATTCCTTCAATATCCGGTCCTGGAGGGTCCCTGGGCTGATTGATACGGCTTCCTACAGGATCGTGCGGTCAAGTGCCGGTGAAGCAGAATTCCAAAAGGACGCCCGGATCACCAATTATTCAGGAACTATTTTTGAAATTTCCATAACCAGGAAGGTCCGCCTGCTTGACAAACCTTCCATTGAGGAAAAAATTCAAACAAGCATTCCGGATAAAATCCGGTATGTTGGATTTGAAAGTTCTAACCAAATAGCAAATTCGGGAAACGAGGCATGGACCAGGGAGAAGGGTCTTATGTCCATCTGGTTGCTTGGAATGATGACGCCAACCCCCCAAACGAAAGTCTTCATCCCCTTTCGGTCCAAACCTGACGCACGTTCTTATATAACCGATAATTATTTCGGCATCGTGCCAGCGGACCGCCTCCTGGAAAAGGACAGTATTTTGTACTTCCGATGCGATGGCGCATACAGAAGCAAGATTGGCATTTCCCCCAAGATCGCTAAACCAATTGCAGCAAGCTTTGATTTCAGTAGAAATATACTCACCCTGCTTTTTCCGGAAGTTCAACCGGATGGTTCCTATGTTAACTCCAAATGGGAAATGCAAAAGCATCCTTTTGAAGGAGACGTGATCAATTCCTACAATGACGGACCCTTGCAGGACGGGTCGCAGCTCGGACCTTTTTATGAAATTGAGTCCTCCTCCCCGGCCAGGGAATTGAGACCAGGAGAGTCGGAAGGATACCGGCAAACCACCTGTCATTTTCAGGGCGATTACGACTCGTTGCGCAAGATGGTCCTGCATTTGATGAAAGTGGATCTGGATGAAATAAAAAAATGGTAATCTTATTGTAATTTCCGGGAAATGAAATTATTTAAAACCTCAAGGGGTGTCTTACTTCAACAGGCAAAAAATGTTTTCCTGCTCAAAGACCCGTGGGACGAGCTGATTAACCGGGAACAACTTTACAACTTTCTTACTGGCAAATGCAAGGTCAGTGAAAGAATCGATGACTCCCGATTTGAAGGCTGGATCAATTCCCATTTGCAGGCACCGATAGGCTCCCAGGAGGTCTGGGCCGCGGGAGTCACTTATCTGCGAAGCCGGGATGCACGGATGGAGGAATCAAAGGCCACTGGCGGTGCTGATTTCTATGATAAGGTTTACATGGCCGAAAGACCGGAACTCTTTTTTAAGGCGCTGCCGCGGCGCGTAGCCGCCCATGGCGAAGAGGTCTTCATCAGAAAGGATTCCACCTGGAATGTACCTGAACCTGAATTAACCCTGTATATCAACTCCGGTGGCACCATACAGGGATATACCATCGGCAACGATATGAGCTCCAGGAGTATTGAGGGGGAAAATCCGCTGTACCTGCCCCAGGCGAAAGTCTATGAACGAAGTGCAGCACTGGGTCCATGCCTGTTTATACCCGAAAAACCCATTCCACCGGAAACCAGGATCTCCATCATTATAAAAAGAGAGGAGAAGGTTATGTTTGAAGATGAGATACAGGTTTCACGGATGAAAAGATCTCTTCCGGAACTTGCATCCTTTCTTTACCGCGAATGCCTCTTTCCGGATGGATGTTTCCTCATGACCGGGACAGGAATGGTTCCACCGCCGGATTTTACACTCCATCGGGGTGATGACGTGGAAATCTCCATTGAGGGGATTGGGGTGCTAAAAAACAGGGTGGCGGTCGCCCGGGGCTAGCAGGAAAAAGGCATTTCGCTTCAAAGCTGACCCGACTGACATGAAAAAATTACGATTCAAGGAATTTTGATCTCTTAAAATATTGACCCGAAATGCCAAAACAAACTTTTGGAAAAAATGGAACCCGGATTGCATTTGCACTTGTTGTGACACTTTTTTTCCTATGGGCCCTTACCTCAAATCTCCTTCCCACGCTGATTCCACATCTCAAAAAAGCCTGTCAGCTGGACGACCTGCAGTCAGCGTTTATCGATTCTGCCTATTGGGTAGCCTATTTTGTAATGGCCATTCCGGCGGCTATGATCATGCGTAAATACAGTTACAAAACGGGTATCATCTGCGGTCTTGTTATTGCTGCAGTCGGGGCTGCCTGTTTTTATCCCGCTGCTGAAATCAGGCAGTTTAGCGTATTCCTGGGTGCGTTGTTTCTGATGGCCAGTGGGATGACCTTCCTTGAAACGGCAGCCAATCCGTACATAACCATCCTGGGAAACCCCGAGACATCCTCCCAAAGGCTCAACTTTGCTCAGGCTTTTAATGGCCTGGGTGCTTTTGTTTCCGCTTTCTTTCTGAATAAAATCATTATGTCGGGAATCGACTACACCCCCGAACAGTTGAAAGCCATGAAAGCCTCCGATCTGCAGGCCTACCTCTCCTCCGAGGCAACCCGGGTTATTCTGCCCTATCTTTCAATCGCAGGGATCCTGCTGTTTGTAGCCCTGCTGTTTTACCTGGTGCACATGCCTGCGATTCATGAAGAAAAGGATAGTTCCTTCCATATCGATTTTACTGTTTTCAGACACCGCCATTTCACCTATGGGGTGATGGCTCAATTCTTTTACGTGGGTGCGCAGGTTTGCATATCCAGTTTTTTTATCCGGTACAGCAAATACACATCTGGCCTTTCGGAGCAAACAATCACAAGCAACCACTACCTCGGTTACCTCCTGCTGTGTTTTATGGTTGGCCGGTATGTAGGCACACTTATCATGCGCTGGGTTAAACCTCAAAAACTGCTTGCGGCATACAGTGCGTGTAACCTTTTTCTGCTGGCCTATTGTGTCTTCGCCGGAGGAAAGATGGGTATGTTTGCGATGATGGGTGTAGAATTCTTCATGTCAATTATGTTTCCTACCATTTTTGCACTCGGGATAAAGGAACTGGGTGACCAGACTAAGATTGGGTCATCGTTTATGGTCATGTCGATTGTCGGGGGAGCCCTGATTCCCCTGGGACTAGGTTATATTTCCAGGCAGGTAAACATTCAGGTAGCCTATCTGGTGCCCCTTTCCTGTTTCCTGTTTGTCTTTTATTACGGAGTAAGGGGATATATGGTTACCCAGACATCCAAGACAGGCAGGGAGGTTGATATGGCCGTGGAATAGAACCCGAGATATCCCCTAAAACCGGTATTAAAACAAATGCATATGGCCTTTTCGAACTCTTAAATCAACAAACATGAGAAATTTACCTGTCATTTTTTTCGCCGCTTTATTCTGCACTCAATACTCCAGCGCACAGCAACCATTTAACGGTACTGATGTCAATCTGGGCAACCTGTACAGACTTTCCGATGCAAAAAGCCGGTCCATTAGCCCGGAAAACCTGTCAGGAGCAAAAGGAGAGGGGGGAAAAGCGACAACCGGAACCGGAGCAGAACCAGCCCGCGACCTGGGCCAGGGATGGAAAATCAGTCCCAGCATCAGGATCAAATCCAAATCAACCTTTACCATGGCCGAAATCAGCGGCTCAGGTTCCATCCAGCATATATGGATGACTCCCACAGGCAACTGGCGCTATTCCATTTTTCGGATATATTGGGATGATGAAAAGGAGCCGTCCGTAGAAGTACCTGTCGGAGATTTTTTTTGTATGGGTTGGGGTGAATACTCACCCCTTCAGTCCCTTGCCGTCTGCGTTAATCCTGGAAGTGCTTTTAATTGTTACTGGCGGATGCCCTTCCGAAAAAAATGCCGGATTACCATGGAAAATATAGCCGATGAGGACATGATCCTGTATTATCAGGTTGATTACCTTGAAACCAACATTCCTGCTGATGCGGCCTACTTCCACGCCCAATTCAGAGCTCTGCACTCCGTTCCCTATAAGGAAGACTATGTGCTGGTAGACAGTATCAGGGGCAAGGGCCAGTATGTAGGTACCTATTTTGCATATGGGGCTCATAACAACGGCTGGTGGGGCGAAGGGGAAATTAAATTTTACATGGATGATGACAGCCGGTTTCCTACCATCTGTGGGACAGGAACCGAAGACTATTTTTGCGGTTCTTATGATTTTGATACCAGGAGGAAGAATGCAGCGGGAATCGAAACCAGCGGGTATACTGAGTTTTGCAGCCCATACTCCGGGCTGCCGCAAGTGATCCGCGGCGATGGACACTACAACGTTGCCCAGCGATTTGGGCTTTACCGTTGGCATATCGCGGATCCGGTCCGCTTTGAAAAGGGACTGAAGGTTACGATACAGGATCTGGGATGGCGACATGACGGACGCTATCTGCCATTACAGGATAACATTTCCTCGGTGGTATTCTGGTACCAGGCGGAACCGCACAACCCATTTCCAAAATTACCTCGCAAGGATGCGCTTGAAATAAACTAAGGCTACGTTTGAAAGAACCAATGGAATGATATCTTCATGCACGTGTTTCCGGATTTTTTGTTTATCCAATTCATGCTGCGGTTCCAGATCATTTTTACCGGGGTGAACCATTGCCAAGGATGGGTTACTTTCAATGCAGAAAAAATACAATTCATCTGTCGTCCATAAATGGTGGGTTTTACATTACGGAAAGGCATATTCGTTTATTTCTCCCGAAGATATGATCATGGATTTGACAGCCATCCGGATTTTTCAGACCACCAACTGATTGCCAGGGACCTTATGGGTTTTTGCAAATTACGCTCGGCTGGTAAGGGCCGTTAGCCAGCTTACTGCCTGTTAAAAACTTGCAAAATAAAGGGTCATACCCAAACATGATTAAACTTTCCACCTCCAGGTTGATCAGACAGGGAAATGTAAATTATGAAAACGAAACTTTTTACAACCATCGCCTTAATTGTTGCCTTGTTCTTTGCAAACTCTTCTTTTGCATCTGAAGGCCCCTGGGCACAACGCCATCCACGCCGCGATCAGGTGAATGATCGCCTTGCTAACCAGAACAGAAGGATTCACGATAAGGTGGAAGACGGTCAGATGAGCAGGAGGGAAGCTGCAAAGTTGCACCGTGAAGATCACCAGGTGAGACAGGAAGAAAGAGATATGGCTTCACAGAACCATGGACATATTACAAAATCGGAACAACGGGTTCTGAACCGGCAGGAAAATCATATCAGCCGTCAAATCCGAAATCATTAAGGAACCCATAGGACATCAGGATAACAGGCAACAGACACAATCGGCCTGTTGCCTGTTCATTTTTTCCCCACCATGTTCATTACATTGTTCTTGTAGCTGATCCCGATAGGTATGGTGGTTTTCCCGACCTCCACGGATCCACCGAAAATCGACTTAATGTGGGAAATGGCCACTATATAGGATTTGTGTACGCGCATAAATTGTCTTGCCGGTAGTATCTTTTCCATATCGGCCATGGTCTGCAGGGTTACCAGGTTATAATCAGCCGCATGAATTTTCAGATAGTCCTTCATGGCTTCTATATAAATGATTTCAGAAAAATTTACCTTGAAGAATTTGTTCCCGGACTTGATGAAGATATGATCGGACTGTGAAAGATCCTTTTCCACCGCCGACTGGCTGAACAGCCTGCCGTTGACAATCCGGTTGATGGTTTTACTAAACCGCTCAAAGGAAATGGGTTTAAGCAGATAATCTATGACGCTGAATTCATAGCTTTCCAGGGCATATTCGGGGTAGGCCGTAGTAAGGACTACCAGCGGGGGATTGGCCAGGGAGCGGAGAAACTCAAGACCGGTCATCCCGGGAAGCTGGATGTCCAGGAAAATCAAATCCACGTCCCACTTTTGTAGGGCTTCGGAGGCCTCGGCAGCATTTTTGCAAAGAGCTACGATTTCAAAACCCGGAATTTGTTGGAGATGGTTCTGTATGACCTGGCGCGCCAGGATTTCATCGTCTACGATGATGCATCTGATCATGCCTGGTGCGGGTTTACGATTAAGGATACGGTAAATGCATTGTTGCTGAGGATGACATCCAGTGTGTGGGAGTCCGGATAAAGCATTTTCAATCTTTCCCTCGCGTTGCGAAGCCTCGTGTCGCTTTTCTTTCTGGCCTGGACATCAGTTTGTATGAAGTCCAGGGCATAGGAATCAGGATAGAGCAGTTCCAGTAGGCTGCGGCTATTTTTAATGCTGGTTCCGTTGATTCTTTTGGCCTGTGTTTCCAGGTCGATGTCTGTGTTGTTGACCACATTGAGTATAATCTGTTTTTCTCCCACTTTCAGGGTTACATAAATGAAAGGTTTGCGGGAAGAGTCATTGGTAGCGTGTTTAAAACCATTTTCAATAAAAGAAATAAACAGGAATGGCTCAATCATGATTCCACTGCTGTTCCCCTCTACCGAGAACTGCACATCTGCATTGTAACGGATCTTTTCTATTTCTATATAATTCCGGATGAACTCTACTTCCTTGTCCAAAAGGATCCTGGTTTCATTGCATTCGTATATGAGGTAACGCATGATATCGGCCAGCCTGACTATTACTTCTGGAGCTTTATCTGATTTTTGCAAGCTAAGAGAATAAATGCTGTTTAAGGTATTGAAAAGAAAATGTGGATTTAGCTGGGACTGGAGGTATTTGAGCTTGAAAACTGAATTGTCTTTTCGCAGCTGGCGGATTTGTTCCCTTTCATCAAATGCTCTTCTGAGAAAGGCGATGGTAAAGGCCAGCAGCATATTGATGAGGGTCCAGAAACCGCTTCTGACCAGTGTACGCGCAGAGTTAGCGAAATAGAATTTTTCCTGAGGATTCATCTCGAAGTCTGAAATCAAACTGTTCAGACCGGACATCAGACTCAAATTGAGCAGGAAGAAAATTATGCTTATGCTCACAAAATATACCGATCGGTTTTCAAAAAAGAACCGCGGGACAACAATCCTCGCAAACAGGATATACAGGGGGATTGTGAGGAGGTTAGCAAACAACAGGAGGATACCAAATGCTGCATCCCACCAGAAAAAAGTGAGGGTGTTGACAACCGGGTTTAGCAGGCAAATAAACGCCCAATAAAATATTTCCATTTTATGGGGAGGATATAACTTTCTGTCGTTGTCGTATTCCATAATTTAAGGTTTACAACCATAAATTTACCACCACAATTGCGTTTTTGCCAGTGTTTTCGAAGAGTATTTTTTCGTCAGCAGAACTCTCTCGTTCGTCGGGTCAGACCGATAACAGGTCGAAAATATTTTTTCATATCCGAGAAGGTCAAAAATTGTCCTGGCGGCCGAAATATAGTGGTGAAAGGGCAAAATATATGTTCGTCAAACCCGTTACTAATGGTTTGAGACAGGAGAGACCTCTTCTTGGGACAATGCACTCCTTCGTTAAAAGCGAATTATATGGAATTCAGGGATGCCATGCACAATCTTGTCTATTTTGCTGACAGGATTAAGGATCTGGACCGGGAAATTGTGCGCACAGAAGTAGAGAGTAATAAATTGCTTGCTGAATCCGTGGAAAACGGGCTAATCTGCTTTGAGAAGGCCAATTCGGTTCACGAGGAACTGGAAAGGATCAAGGGGCTTCGCATGGAAATTGAAGAGGCCGAAAAAAGGGTAAGGGAAGCCAGGGAATACCTCTATGCCCACCTGCTGCCCTTTGAAGGGTACCGGATAATATACGATTATGTCCCTGAACAGGGTAATGGAAGGACTTGCCAGGTCTTTCTGGAGGAAGATGAGGTAAAGTTCATTTAAGGACTTCAATTATGGCCATTCCGCTTGGAAAAGATATTTCTTTCACCTCCTGGCCGTTTCCTAAAATCCGGGTAATATTCTGCCAGCAGGATTTCCCATAAATCTTTCTGCTCATACTCAAGTTGTTGTCTAACAGGCAACCATATTGTCAATTCCACCTGGTTACCTCCTAGGGGCATACCCCTATTGGCCATAAAATAAATTATCAAAAAAGGGTACTCAAATATATCTGGAATTGATTCTGAAGCGTTATCCTTATTATATTATGTTCTAACGCATCACGGTAAGTGTATTTTTTAGGTTTAGCGTGAGAAATTGCCTGGGATGTGGTTGATATTATTAAAAATCCAATTTTAAAAAACCAAAATCATGAGAATAACCCCTGCCAGTGTGCCGATTAATGGATGACCTGCCAGATTCTGAAAGGAGACATCTGGAGTCCCTTCTGGCTATGTCCAGGTCTGGTGTTGTGTGGATCCGATCGTATGAATTAAAGAAATATAACGCCCCTTTTTACCGTTCATCTGCCGGTTATTAATTCTCCAGCTGCATTCTTCTCGCTCTGTTACAAGTCATACCCCTGGTATAAATCTGGCGGAGGCCTTTTCACAGCATGGATGTTTATCATGTTGGACCTAGCAAAATAAATACCCTATGCCCGAAAAACGAAATACTGAAGCAATATCCGTTCCAGTTTTTTTGAAAGCCCGAAACCGGAAGGAATTACTGGTGGCATTGCTGGTTATGTTACTGTCTGCGGTCGGATTTCCCCTGCATACGGCAGCATTTCCATTTGGGGATAAAACCGCTGCGGCTGAAACAGGGGTTTTTGATGGCGGAACACCTGACGTTACCAATCCAGGTACAAATCTGACCATTATTGCCAACAACGCCATTGCAGATGGTACTTCCCAGAACACCATACGGGCTCATATAGTCGATGCCAGCGGCAATCCAATAGCCAACCAGGATGTTACTTTTTATGTGGGCGGAAGCGCCAGTGGGCTTGTCATACAAACTGATGCCAGCGGCAACGCAATTCTTGACTTATCCAGCTATACAGTGGGCCCTGTAACCGTTACTGCCAAGGTAAACGGGGCCAATATCACTTTCGGAAGCCCTGCCATCGTGTTTTTTGTGGTGGGTCCCCCCAGTGTTACAGCACCCACTACCATGCTGATCGTCGTTACCAGCAATGCAACGGCGGATGGAACCAGCACCAATACGGTAGAAGCGCATATTACCGATGCCAGTGGGAATCCGGTTGCCAACCAGACGGTCACCTTTACCATTGCCAGCGGAACAGCCAGCTTTGTAGGCAGTTCCATGGTGGTTACCAACGCCAATGGGGACGCCGTCATCAACCTGACGAGTCTGGTCGCCGGATCGGTTAATGTGACGGCCACAGTGGGAGGTAACGCAATTATAAATGGGAGTCCGGCTACAGTTATTTTTACAGCGGGATCTCCGAGTGTTGCGGCACCTACCACTAAACTAACTGTCGTTACAAACAACGCTGCGGCCGATGGCAGTTCGACGAATAGTGTCAATGCTCATATTACCGATGTCAACGGGAATCCTGTAGCCAATCAGACCGTCACGTTCACGATTGCCAGCGGAACAGCAGGTTTTGTGGGCAGTGCAACCGTGACCACCAATGCTAATGGAGATGCAACCATCCAATTGACCAGTACAGTTACCGGGAATGTGAATGTAACGGCAACCGTAAACGGAACGGCCATCATCAACGGAAGTCCTGCTGTGGTGACCTTTGTGGCAGGTGCTCCCAGTGCCTCTTCTCCGACTACTGTGCTCACGGTTGTTACAAATAATGCCGTGGCTGATGGAGTCTCCACAAATAGTGTCAATGCACATATTACGGATATAAATGGAAACCCGGTTGCAAACCAGACGGTTACCTTCACCATTGCCAGCGGTATTGCCGGTTTTGTGGGAAGTGCCACCGTTACCACCAATGCCAATGGGGATGCTACCATATCGCTCACCAGCACGGTGGCCGGTTCCGTCAATATCACCGCAACCGTAGGCGGTAACCCCATCACGAACGGAAGCCCGGCCACTGTAATCTTCGTAGCTGGTGCTGTCAACGTAAATGTCGGGGTAACCATGTTAAGTGTTGTCACCACCAACGCGTTAGCAGATGGCGTTGCCACCAATACTGTGAATGCACACGTGGCCGATCAATTTGGAAATCCGGTGCCCAATCAGACAGTCACCTTTGCCATCTCAAGTGGTTCTGCCAGTTTTGTGGGAATTGTGACCGTAGTTACCAATGCAAATGGTGACGCAACGATCAGTCTGACGAGCCTGGTGGCCGGACCGGTGGATATTACAGGAACCGTTGGTGGCTTTCCCATCATCAATGGAAGTCCGGCCAAAGTGGTATTCGTTGCAGGGGCAGCCAACGGTTCAGCACCCACCACTCTGCTCAGTGTATTAACAAACAATGCACCTGCTGATGGCATTTCCACCAACAGTGTCAATGCACACATTACAGACATAAACGGAAACCCGGTTGCCAACCAGACGGTGATCTTTACGATTGCCAGTGGTACGGCCAGTTATGTAGGATCAGCAACAGTAACCACGAATGCCAATGGAGATGCCAGCATTACCCTGACCAGCCTCGTTGCCGGTCCTGTGAATATCACCGCAACCGTAAATGGAAGCCCGATAATAAACGGAAGCCCTGCCACTGTGATTTTTGTTGCCGGGGTCCCCAATGTGGCCGTTCCCACCACCCAGCTCATGGTAGTTAATAATAATGCTGCCGCTGATGGAAGCTCGGCCAATAGTGTAAATGCCCACATTACAGACATAAACGGAAACCCGGTTGCCAACCAGACGGTGACCTTTTCCATCGCCAGTGGCACCGCCTCTTTCGTAGGATCGGCGACGGTAACTACTGATTCCAATGGCAATGCGATCATTAATCTTACCAGCCTGGTTCCCGGCAATGTTAGTATAACAGCTACGGTAAACGGGACTGCCATTATCAATGGAAGCCCTGCCATCGTCACTTTTGTGGTTGGCCCGCCAAGCGTATCGGCCGCGACCACGATTCTTACCGTGGTTACCAACAACGCAGTAGCGGACGGCGTCGCTACCAATAGTGTCAATGCGCACATTACGGACGCGAGCGGCAATGCCCTGGCCAATCAGACAGTAACATTTACTATTGCCAGCGGCAACGCGAATTTCGTTGGGACAGCGACCCTGACAACCGATGCCAACGGGAACGCTCTCATTACACTCACCAGCACGGTGGCCGGAACAGTGGATATCACAGCCACGGTCAATGGGACACCGATCGTTAACGGGAGCCCTGCCTCCGTAATATTTGTCGCCGGCGTTGCAAATGCTGGGGTAAACACTACCTTATTGAGCGTGGTCACTACCGATGCCTTTGCTAACGGAATTGCTACCAACAGTGTGAAGGCGCATGTCACAGATATCAATGGAAATCCCGTAGCCAACCAGACGGTCACCTTTGCCATATCATCCGGAACCGGAAATATTGTTGGAAATGCGACCCTGACAACAGATGCCAGCGGAGACGCTGTCATTACCATAACCAGTACAGTGGCTGGCACAGTAAACATATCGGCCACCGTCAATGGAAACCCGATTGTCAATGGCAGCCCGGCATCAGTCATATTTACCGCTGTTCCTGATCTTTCCAATTCCCTGACTTCGCTGATTGTTGTGGTCACCGATGCGTATGCGGACGGCCAGTCTCCCAATAGTGTCAAGGCCCATGTGGTGGACGCCAGCGGAAATCCTCTTGCCGGTTGGACGGTTACCTTCACGATTGCCAGTGGGAATGGAACTATTGTAGGAAGTGCCACCGTAACGACGGATGCCAATGGGGACGCCATTATCCAGATTACCAGCAAAACAGCCGGTGTTGTTACCATAACGGCAACGGTTAACAATTCACCCATTGTAAATGGAAGTCCTGCTCCGGTAACCTTTGTACTTGAAAATATTTATGTTCCCAGGGTGTTCACACCCAATGGCGACGGGGTAAATGACGTCCTGAAGCCGATCCTCGTAGGAATTCCAACCTTTCATTATTTCAGCATCTATAACAGGTGGGGCAACCTCGTATTTACCACGAGTGACCCGGGTGTGGGCTGGGACGGCAGATTTAAAGGCGTACAACAGCCTAATGAAACTTATTTGTGGATCGCGGAAGGGGTGGACACCGATGGAAACAAGGTCGTCCGTAAGGGAATGGTATCCCTGGTAAGGTAGGAAATATAAAATATTGTAATTGGAATGAAAGCAATATCAACAAAAGTAAATCCAGCATCCAGATGAGAAATATATGGATCATCCTGAGTCTCTTTTTGCTGTCAGGCATCTGCCAGGCACAGGAGATAAATTTTTCACGAATACAGGATATGACGTTGTGGTACAATCAATCCCTAAAGACCGACAAGCTAAACAGCCTGGTGCTGAACTATCGCAATATTCAATACAATGGACTGATTGCCTACAACAGTATTGCGGCTCTCTATGATATGCCATTGCTTTCCCGGGCTGCCAGGGATAAAAGCAATTCCGGATATTTCAGCATGACCGTGGGTGCAGCCTCCGACAAGTCAAACCAGGGAATTCTGAACAATACCACCGGAATGCTGGGGATTGCCTATGCGGTTCCGGTATCCAGGAGTGAAACCTACCTGGCCATCGGCTTTCAGGGTGCTTATTACCAGAGCCAGTTAAACGTAAGCAACACGACAGCACCTTTCGGGGACCAGTATGATGCCTACGGGCCTATTGAAGGACAACCAAGCAATGACCGCCTTGCTGCCGGATGGTCTTATGGACATTTCAATTTTAACACGGGGATTTCCATTTTCAAAAATGAAAAAAATGTCAAATGGTACCTGGGGGCTTCGATGATGCAACTGAATCAACCCTATACGGATAAGTTCAAAACACCCGAGTTTCGGCTAAAACCGGCTACCGGGATCCAGGGAGGGTATAAATTTCTAACTGACGGTACGGATGAAGTTGCCTTTTATATGTCTATGAACTGGCAGGGACCTGCCTACAAGCATTTCTTTGACGCCTGTTATATAAAAACAATTCCATCAGTTCCTGGCGGAGCAGTCGGGTTTGGACTGGGCTACCGATATGATGATGCCCTCATCCCAAACATAGAATTGAGATACCAGAAATTGATTTTTGGAATTTCGTATGATATCAATATCTCCAGTCTCAGTGCGGCAGGAGCAGAACGGAATGGAATCGAGTTGGGAATTCGGATAGACTATTAGACACATTGCCTATGTTCACAAAAGCTAGAAATATACATCCATGAAAAAGCTATTGATCTGCCTTTGGGGAAGTGTTATGCTCTCAGTATTGGTCCTCCATGCCCAGGATTCCAAAAGAGATTTGGATACCAGGTGGTTTTTGGCTCCCCTTACCAAATTCCAGGTTCAGGATTTTGGTATGCTTGAAAAGGACAGGCTTGGTTACCTGAGTGATGCCAATAAGCTTTCCCTGCGCGAAAGGTCGAACATGTCACTTGCTGTTTCGGCCTATAAAAACCTGACAGGGCGCCTTTCCATGAGTCTGGATGTAGGATTGAGCAATGGACATGTTACAAGCCCTGAGGTCCTGATCAGTCAGACTCAGTCTAAAACATATAACCTGGTGAATGCGGCCCTCTATTATCATCTGCTCGGTCCGCAATACCGGCTACAACCTTATATGTTTGCATCCATCAATGGGTTGGTTAGCGATGTGTCCTATACAAGCGCCCCCGTTGGGGCGGGTGTGAAGATCAACGCAAAAAAATTTATGATCCTGGCCCAGGCGGGATACGGATTCCCGGTCAGCAAAACCATCGCCAATTCCATGGTATACTCTACTGGAATTTACCTGGCTATTAACGGTAAAAAGAAAAAGAAAGAATTGAAAGATAGCGTGGACAATACGCCATATAACAACTGGAGCAAGGATTCCGTGAAAAAGGACACTGCCGGAAAAAAAGGAAATCAGGGCACTGTTGTCAACAACTTCTACATTACCGTGAAAATGGATTCGTTGCGAAACGCAAATAAGGCAAATAAGAATACCGGAGGAGGCTCCAAAAATGGAGATTCTGAAGGGGATCAGACAGTTGCACCGGCAATCAGGGTTCCTGCCGGCATCAGTCCTGAAGTTTTTGACAAGGAAGATTCAAGGCTGGATACGGTTAACGGGAGGCCTGTTGTCAAATTTGTGGTGTATTTTCAGTTTAACGAGTATGGCCTCACAACCAAGGCCTTCTCCACTGTAGACAAGATTGTTGCCGAGATGAAGAGAAACAAGAACCTGGTAGCCGCCATCAACGGTTATACCGATGACGTGGGTACCATCGACTTTAATAATTTCCTATCCAGAAGGAGGGCGAAGATGGTTTATGACTACATGAACAGCCAGGGAATTGCTTCCGACAGGATGGATCCCAAATTTTTCGGAAAGGACAATCCGGTGGCACCCAACGATAATCCCAACACTGCATGGCTGAACAGGCGGGCCGAAATCACGCTTGCGCAGAAGTGAGTCACGAGGGTCTCATTTTTGGACTCCGGATTGGAAAAGCCGGTTGTACCTTTTCCAGGAGATCACTATCCTGGAAGTATTTGGGCTGCGCTATTTAGTGGTCGCCGTACTCATGGTTACGACATACTTCAGGACAAGACTCTGCTGTACACTATCCAGTTTCGCTTTTTTGGCCATCTTGGGAATGACTTTGTCCCACTTTGCTTCTTTTCTTGATTCGGGAACTTTGTAACGGTGGCATTTATTGCAATGGGCCGTATAGATCGATTTTCCCTGGTTTAGCTCATCCAGTGTGTACCCCGTGAATTTTTGCGCGCCCCTGTCGGCATCGGCCTGGGCGGGGGTAAGCAGTTTTGCGGTTGAACAGGCCGCCAGAATAAAGATTCCGGTGATCGTGAGTATTTTTTTCATGGTTACATGTTTGAACAAAGGAAAAATATTTTGGAATTTACCCATTTTGCCCTTGTTATCCAGTTAACCAAACACAATATTTTTGTTAATCCTCCCTAGGAAGCATGTTGGTTAAGCAAATCATCAGGCTACATTTGATGAGGACAGACTCCTGAATCCCCCGCAGACTCCTGTTCAAATCGCACCGTTAATGTTGCCAATCTGAGTAGATCCTGTGAGGAGATTTTGATTTGGCAGAAGATGGTAAGGACCTCTTCACCGTTCCCGATTGGGATCCTGAAGAGCATTTTATCGGGGTATTTATGCCCCTTCATCAGCAATAAAGATGTGAGTTTCGCTTTCTTGGGATACCCGCGATGCTATTTTTGTTTTTTATCCCTGCCATCCGGTTTTACACCGGCACGCCTGATGTTTACAAACTGCATCAGCAGGCTGAACCAGAAGGGGGCACCCATTGAAATACAGCCAGCCGCAATGAGCCATCCTGCCAGGACCAGCCCGGTTTTAACGGGATCAACAGAATTTCCTTTACCCAGGAAGTCTTTTTTTATGGCATCGCGGTTCCATCCGAGGGGGATATTGATGGTGCTTATTTGCCCGGTGAGACTATCAATGGTTGCCAGGCTTTTCTGGGTATAGTTGTCGGCTGCATTTTTTCTTTCATCCACCATCTGGTTATTGAGCTGCTGCTTTTCCTGGACGGTTTTAGCTGAGTCGATCGCCTTGTTGTAACGGTCACTGATTTCAGTTATTTGCTGTTCAAAATTTTTTGAATAGGCCAGGTTGATGGTTTCCGGGTGGGCCGTTACTTGTTGGGCAATCCCCACCAGGTTGCTGCGAAGAACTGAATTGGAGGCGATTTCCCTGGTTATTTTGATGAGGTTCAGATTAAAGCCAAGTGTTACCACAAGCGCTATAAGCCGGACCGTTACCACTGTGTGTGACTGGTACCATCCGCTAACCCTGTCCATATAGTTATTGAACCATTTCTCGATCTTGTTCTGAAGTTCCTTTAAGTCTGCAGACGTATCGGAAAGGTTTTTGAGTACCTGGGGCAGGCTGCCTTTTTTGGTGTCCAATGTTTTCAGGCCTTCGTTAAAATCAGACAATAGGTTGGAGGTCTTTGCCGGGGATTTTTGGGCTATGATATCCAAAATTGCCAGGGCAAAATTGCTGGCCGGAATATAAGAGGGTAGCTTCTGCAGGTTTTTTTGCAGACTTCGGATTTCTCCGTGGCCAAACAGTTCGGTTGTCAGCGGGGTTTTATCAGTTCCCGGCAGGTCCCTGCTTAAAGAAAATCGTCCTGGTAATGTGTGGCCATCAAGCAATTGTGCAAGGGATTTCCACAGCATCTTCCCCCTGAGGCGCAGGTTTACGGCAATCACCTCCTGGACTACATAGGTGATGACGCTAAAAAGCAGTATTATGAGTATAAGGGAAATGGCAGTTTCAAGGTAGGTATTCATAAACTTTAATTTTAAGGGTCCCTCAAAAAGTACAAGATGATCCGGTCTGGTGTTCGCAAGCCAGGATGAATGATGTTTTTAGGGGTCATCGGTTTTACGAAATGAACCCATTCAGCCATGCTGCGTTGCTCATCTGTTTCCTAATCCTTTCGATATCGCCCAGCGCCGTTACCAGCAAATCCCTGTCATTTTCCGCAAGATCTTTTTTAAAGTTGTTACCGCTTTCCGCAATGTACGCGGCCATTTGCTGGCCAATGACCTTCATCAGATCAAACCGGGAGATATCCGCCATGTCGATATTGCCAAGAATATCCTCCCCGACTTCGTGCAACCATGTGGTATGATATTTATTTTCATCGAGGCCCCCGACATTCGGGATTTTCAGGAGGGCAGCCTGATCCAGGGAAATCTGGAATCTTCTGAAATCTATCAGTTTTTTTATCATGGGTGACCGGAAGATGTCCACCTGCATCGCGCTGGCGTCCTGGCCCATGGCAGTCATCAGCCAGTTCAGCCAGAATACGATGTCAATACCATGGGGATGGGTTGTTTGGGTCGGCTTTATAAACTGGCGTGAAATGCCCGTGCCAAAACTAAACAGTGTGATTTCTGATACCTGGTAATCAGACTGACTGGCATCTTTGTCCGGCCGGCTATAGGAGACCGCCTCCATAAAAGCAGCCAGAGAGGGATTGTTATAAGTTGTCGTTCCTCCATCCACAAATCGTTCAAGCGGATAAAAATAGGTTGGAGCGCTCATGGTAGCCTCCATGGCTGCGCGCAACAGAACATCCTTATAGGTCCCGTAAAAGGTCCCGTCAGGCTGTTTAAAGCAGGAGAAGAAGGTTTCTTCCGCAGCGGACATATCCTGGGCTGTAATCATGATATCCACGTCGCTGGCTGAGCATGCACCCTGAAGCGTATTATCCCGGGTGATTTCACTCAGGAGGCTTCTGTAAATTTCCTTGGTAAACGCGGGAGGGTTGACAAACCGGTTACCCAGGAACTTTTTGTCAAAGACCTTTGTTACCAGGTTTTCATAAAGGATTTCTATATCTGGCGCCGACTTACCCGATGCGATAAGCCCGGCAATGATGGCACCGGTCGATGTTCCGGCTACCATGTCAAACAGCCTGAAACAGGGGATACCTGCAATTTCTTCCAGCTTCTTTAGCAGCTGGATGGTTAAGATCCCACGCATACCACCTCCGTCAAGGGCGAGAATTACACGGCGCTGCGGCTGGATCTCAAGGTTTCTGAAAGCCTGCAGCCTCGCCGGTACCATTGAATTTCCGTTGGGTTTTGCCATGATGGTCAAGTTTAAGAGTGATGCGGGAATCAAACAACTGGCAGCAGGCTCTTACTGGAAAGCCCGGCAGTCTGCCGAAATATAATGCCCCGGTTGCTAAATGTTCAAAGCCTTACATGTTGTTTTGCCGGGGGACGGGAAAAAAGGTGAAAGGGTTCTGCAGGTCGCAGTTGAATAGAACGGGATCTGTGTTCGCAAAACCATCAGAATATGGTCGGGTAAGAATTCTCAATTATGAAAATAACAAAAACAGCACGCATTTGCAAGGTTAAAATCACCCCTGTGAATTTACCTTATCAAAGGGAGGGCGCTGACGAGGGGGAGCTGGGTCTGGCTTTGGTGAATTTTGGTTTGGGATTACCTGCTTCTCCAGTGACCGCGAATCCATTCTTCGCCAGATTCACCATGCCTTCTCCAGTGTCCGGGAATCCACACGTACCCGGGATGCGGCGGAGCTGCCCAATGCCCTCCAACATAAACATAGAGACCACCCCTGGCTTCCCATTCCTCGTCAATCCACACGTGGACCGGGCTTGGGGGGGCTGGCCTGACAACTACCGGAACCACAGGGCGGATTTTCACATATACCTGGGCGGATGCGCCCAAGGATAAGACAAGAACAATTACCAATAGAATGGACAGCATGGAAATGAGTTTTTTCATCATTGGAATTTTTCTTTTTTAATTGGAAGTATCCTGTCAGGAACAGGTTGATTTCAGAGTCTCCTGAATGGAAACGATTCCCTGCGCAGAATCTTGCATAAGCAGGTCGGGTATTTTGTTAAAATAGTGACTCGAGATCCCGCTTATAATCATACTGAAGGTCCTCATGAAGCTGGGAAAGGGCCTGGTTGATTTTTTTTATCTGCTGGTTATATAAGTTGGATATGGCTGTACTTTTTTCAAGCGGGATACCGGTATTTTTCAGGGACCTGCAAAACTGGATAAGCAATTCCGTTTCGGCCACCGGTGATCCTGAAAACTTAATATACTTATTGGTCATCCTCAGAACCTTGCGGATTGTTTTTTTTGCCGCATACAGATTGGTCTTATTGACCGGGTCCATCAGGCTGGAAATCTCTTTTTTTGCGCCCTCCATGTAGGTAACCTGATCTGCCTTGTCAAATAGCCAGTAGTTTATAAATTCCTTGTTTTCCTTTTTATTCCTGGCTAGTTGGGCGCATAGGGTCACCAGTTCGCTGTGGGTCAGGGTTGCCAGTTCCTGTTTGATCTCAGGGATGCTTGCTGTTCTCATATCTTCGGTGAAGGTATGAATGCCCCGGAATATCCATGTGCCAACCATGAAGTTATGGACATATTGCGCGCGGGCACTTCAAGGGTATTCACATGCAGCCCTGACCTCCAGCGATCACACAGACCCCCACGTTCTCATGCAATAGGCAACGGGCCGGGACCGTAAGGGGCGAAGATGGTCATCCTCTTTTTCAGCAAATAGGGTATTGATAATAATTTCTCATTATGTTTGTATTGCAATTCTGAAGGGTAGCCTACTTTTTACCTCGTCCTCTTTCCCAATCCGCACTAAAGGGTAGATCACATGTGCCGCGCCCGGTTCTCAGGTCTGATTGTGGCTTTCTTTATCCATGTTTTCATTTTGGCTAGTGTCAATTTGGATTTTGTGTCGGAGCTATACCAGAGCACTGTTAGCCGCCAGGCATTTGCCCCGACTAATAGTTTGGAATCTTGCCGGGAAGAAACGGGAAACCGGAACTGCCCTCCGCGTTACATTTGATTCTTTGTGGGGATGTTTTGGGTGTTCATTCCTGAAATTCAATGCTGACGAAATTGGAGGATAGTTCCTTTGAATTCTATTATAAACCTGAATTAATATTTCCTTACAAATGCCCGAGCCAGATACATTAATTGCTCAGGAGAAAATTCCTTATGGTCCAAAACGAGTGGAGATTGCTTCCGGCGGCCGCGAAATTTTTGTCATCAGTGACCTGCATATGGCGGCCGGTCTAAACATCAATCAAAATTATGACGGGACTGAAAATTTTTTTGCGGACAGATCCCTGTTCAGGTTCCTTCAGCATATCCGCCAGCGAATACCCGCTGGCAAAAAGGGACTCCTGATCATTAACGGGGATTTTGTAGACTTCCTGAGGATAAGAAATATACCCGTTACAGAATCGGAATTGTCACACTGGAGAAAAGTTCTCCTGGATATTGGCATGGAAAAATCCCTGGATGATTTGAGAGGCTCCATCTCTAAAAAAGAAAGAAAATATGGCCTGGGTACCGAAGATTATAAGTCTGTCTGGAAATTGGCGGTTTGCGCGAAGGGGCACAGGATTGCCTTTGAAGGACTTGCCGCCTGGCTTTGGGAAGGACATGAGATTATTATTACCAAGGGAAATCATGACCTGGAATGGTATTGGCCTGCTGTCAGAAATTATTTGCGCCTTATATTTTCGGAGTTGATCGCCCAGGGAAGCAACCAGGACAGAATGGAAATGCTGGTAAAGGTAGTTGGTCAGCAAACACATTTTATTGATGATACCCTGGTCATTGATCAGAAAATTTATATCGAGCACGGTCACCGCTATGAGAATTTTACGAGTGTGGACGGTCCCCCGGTACTTCAAAATAAGACCCAGCTCAACCTCCCATTTGGCTCCTTTTTCAATCGGTACCTGATCAATCGCATTGAACTGGCCTATCCCTATATCGATGATGTAAGGCCAAGAGAGAATATCCTGCCAGTTCTTATCAGGGAAAGATTCCCGCTTGCCTTGAAATTATTGTTTAACTACATCCCTTTCACATTCCTGGTCATCCCCAAGAAACAATATGGGTATGCGTTGAGGTATTTATTTCATTTTCTGCTGATTATAGGGATCCCCCTGGCTATTACCGCTGCGGCCCTCATCAGAGGGTTTCCGCACCCTGTCCCTGGGCATTCTTCTAACTCGTCCCCAATTCTCCAGTCGCTTATGTCCGAGTTAAAGAACCTGCTCTTGCTGGTGCTCTCTTACGTAATAGGGAGGCTATTTGCCATGTGGCGACTTTCCGCTCCTTCGACCTTGTTTCCCAACGCCCAGCAAATTTTTAGTGCAAACCCCCAGGTGGAACTGGTGACCTTTGGACATACCCACGATCCCGAACAGCTAAATGGCGGAACCGCGGGCAGGAGATATTGTAATACTGGCACCTGGATTCCGGTTTATGAGATCGATGCGGCAGACGTGCGGCTGGACAGAACTTATACATTCATCCACGTCAGAAAAGATGAAAACGGGGGTTTATTGCCTACTGAATTGTACAGATGGAACGATGAAGCCCAGCGGGAAGACCTGCTCGTGCTGATGGATAAAAAATAACCTCACTAAATTCCTTGGACATGAAATTTATGAGACTCTACCCTTTCATGGTGCTGGCCATCTTGACCGGCTGTTTACCGGGGTGCTCCTTTCAAAAAATGGGCAGTGACTTAGGAAAAGGGGTAGCCAGCCAAACGGATTCCATGGGACGAGGTCTTGTCGGGGGTATCCGGGATGAACTGGCTGATCCTGCTACCCAGCAGAAAATCTCCAGGCTGCTGGATTCCCTTGTGAACAGCCTCACCTCCTCACTAAGTACCAAAGTTTCGACGATCGAGGACAGCATCCTGAACAAAAAAATTCTCCATTGGGCAGATTCGCTGGTTGAAGCACTGACGGGTAATCAGCTCCGGCTAAATGTGGAAAAAGTGCAGGCAGCGCTGGTCGGGAAAACAAAACAGGATGTGCTGGAGATGAGGGATGCTTTCAGGAAATTGCTGAACGAGATTCTCAGCGACAACACAAAGAGCAAACTGGGCAAGTTCAGGGACGAACTTCTTGGGTCCAAAACTAATGCCGCCATCACAAAAATTGTGGACAGCGCGGTAACCCATATCGTAGACAGCGCCCTCGTCAAATTGTCCGACAGGTTGCGCAAAGACATCAATCCCCAGGTTAAAAGTGATATTTCATTTATCCAAAAAAATGCCATCTGGCTTTTGGTCACGCTTGGTTTGATTACGCTTGCGATCGTCTCCCTGGTCTGGCTGAACAGGAGAAAATATCTTCGCATGGTGACCATCCTCTCCAAGCATATTCATGATATACCCAACCAGCAGGTATACGACCTGGTGACATCCAATATCAAGAAGGACACGGTAGCGACCGGACTCGAGCCTGATCTGAGAAACATACTGCAGAAAAATGGCTTGATAGGTCCCGGATCCTGGAATAGATCCTATCCGTAACCCATATGTTATTACCTGATTTATTAACTGAAAAATCATTTATGCATGGAAAAAAAATGGACCTACGAAACATTGGCACAATGCACCAAAGCAGAACTTGAAAACATCTTGCTAACCGGGACTCCGCCGGATGTCGAAAAACTGAACGGCTATATTTATTGCGGATGGAACCATGAATGGATCGGGAGGCTGTCAGGGATAAAATTCATGAAGGGATTTTATAAAAAGGACGGGAAAAACTACGGATTTAATGAAACAGTCGTACAGGACCACCAGGGATTCCTGGGGCAATGGGAGGTGAGCCTGCACAAGGTCCGTCCCAACCAGCTGGGGTATTTCCGTGTGTCCTATGTGAAGGATGAGCCACCCCATAAACTCTACCAACCCTATATGCACCTGGCACATTTCAATTATAAAATTCCTTTCCACAAGTGGTACCTGAGCTTTTTCAGCGTGATCAGGGATTTCGTGGTATTGCCCAATGAAGGGGACCACAGCCTGATGTTATGCAAAGCCTACCTATACTTTACCAATGATTTCAGCTTGTTCTATTGTTATTTTCTGTTGGGGCATCCGCAGAAAATACAATACCTGCCCTGGTAAATCAGCTGAAGGATCCGCCCTGGAAATGACGAATTGTACTCAAATCAAAATAGTTTATCATGAATCCTTCTCTGTCATTTGCTGAACGACGTCTTCGTTCTTTTTTGAAACTGCTACTTTTTCTCATCCTGGTATCACTCTTTTTTCACCTGGTTCCGAAATGGCTCCCTTCCTTTTTGAAAGGCTTTGCCTGGAATAGCTATGCCATTATTTCAAACGGTTCTCTCTTGCAGGTCCTGTTGATTATTCTTGTATTGTTTCTGGCTATTGGTGATGTTCGGCGGTTTAGCGCCCTAATCAGACTTTTCGAATGGTTCCTGCTTTTCGCGGTCATATGGTCAGCGGTGAGCTGGCTTCGAAACAAAGGCCAGGCTATAGATCAATCGTCTTATTTCTGGCGACTACTCACCTATGCCATTGTTCTGGTTGCTATTTGGCTCTTCTTCAGGCCAGCCGAAAAGGCCCGTTACGGCCTCAAATATTTGTCAGTTCAGCAATTTCAGACGCTCAAAGCCCTCGCGGAAGTTTGTGTCGCTGGGGATAGCAATACAGAAAAACTGCAAATCAGGCCGATCGAAGTGGCACTTAATGTTGATAAGTATCTGTACGGCTTCCTGGCTACATCAAAATGGGTGATGAAGCTCGTTCTGTCCAGCATGGAAATCTATCCCCTGTTGTCCCTCCATCCTCCATTATCCCTTATGCTTCCGGACGACAGGCTCAATTTTTTGAAAAAAAGGTTTCTGACTGATTTTTACTTTCGCAGTTACCCGGACTGGTACCGTGAATTGATTCAGGCTGCCATCCGAATGTCAAAGCAATTGTGCTACATGGGATATTATTGTGATTCAAGGGTGAATGAAAGCGTTGGTTATATTCCTTTTTCGCAGCGAAAAGACATCGAATCCAGGAAAAAGGAATTCCCCGACGGGCATTCCCAAAGCGGCAGCCTGCAGGTCATGAATGAACCGGACCTTTCTTCTGCAGAATTGTCTGCGGATATCGTGATCGTAGGATCCGGGGCCGGGGCATCCATTCTGGCGAACCAGCTGGTCAAACAGGGCAGAAAGGTCTTGCTGGTTGAGCGGGGTCTGCATGAGAAACCCCCGACCTTTAACGAGAACGAGGTTGAAATGGTCTCCCGCCTGTATGCTGATGGAGCCCTCCAGCTATCCCGTGATTTCAGGTTTCAGGTTTTCCAGGGTAGTTGCGTGGGCGGTTCAACCGTCGTCAACAATGCTGTATGCTTCAAAACTCCAGATTATATCCTGGATAAATGGATTGGGGATTTAAAAGTCGGGATCGACCGGGACAAATATGTTCAGTCGATGGACGATGTATTTGATCTTATCCATGTTGCTCATACCCCGGTTATGACGGATGAAAGATTTCTTAACCCCGGTGGAAGTATTTTCGCCCGACAATGCATAAAAATGGGGTATCCTCCGACCCAGGTTGACTCGGTAAAGGCCAATATTGGCGGGTGCCTTGGCTGCGGTTATTGCAATATTGGGTGCGCTTATGGCAGAAAACTTTCGATGCTGGATACCATTCTGCCGCAAACACAACTTTCCAATCCAGGGGCCCTGCAAATCATCGCAGGGTGCGAGGCCATTTCTTTCAACAGAAATGGGAACAGCAATCGCATAGCTTCAGTTACCGGGAGGTTCCGCAATGGAAAAAAGATTACGATAAAGGGCAATAGCTTTGTGGCCTCCGCTGGTGCTGTTTCCTCAAGCATACTGCTGATTAAATCAAAGCTCGGGATCGCCAATGCAGGAAAGAAACTGGCCTTCAACCTGGGTACCCAGATTACTGCGGCCTTCAAAGATCCCGTTAATTCATATGACGGTCTTCAGATTTCCCATTTCCTGAAAACGGATGACCGTCGCTTTGTGATGGAGACCTGGTTCAATCCGCCGATGTTTCAATCCACCGCTATGCCCGGATGGTTTGACCAGCATTTTCTAAATATGCAGCAATACGGAAATATGGCCTGCACCGGAATCCTGGTGGGAACGGCTTCAAACGCGGAAGTCAGGGTTGCAGGTCTGCTGAAGCGGGAAATTGATTATGTACCCACCCAGGATGATTTTGACAGCCTCATCGACGGCCTGGAACTTTCCGCGGAAATTTACCTCCAGGCCGGTGCAGACCGCGTTATGCCGAACAGCTTCAATTATTATGAATATAAAACGGTTGATGAGCTCAAGGAAAATCTCCGGAAAAATATTAAGTCCTCAGTGGACATCTCAACGGGAACCGGGCATCCGCAAGGAGGAAACGTCATGAGCAATGATCCCCAGACAGGCGTGGTTGACGAACATTTCAAGGTTTATGGATTTGAAAACTTATTTGTGTGCGATGCGAGCGTATTCCCGACAAGCCTGGGCGTTAACCCACAGATTACCGTAATGTCACTGGCTTATTATGCAGCTCCAATGATTTCAGGACTTTGATTGACAGCCTTCCTCCAGCCCGTTAATCGGAAGCGGCCAGTCAGGCAAAGGACAAACGCTTATTTATTTATGGCAGGTCCTTTCAGATGGGCATGTATAGGACTTCGTGTCCTTACCGCCGGAAGGTATGCTGAAAAAGGAAAATATTAAAAACGAACCTTTATGGAATGACTGCTGTTTGAACCACTTTTGTTTTGGCAGATGATGAGATGATATTATTGACGCTGGCTGCCTTTCCCCGTTCCAGAAATATGGTAGAGGCTGCTACGGTCGCGCTGTCTCTGGCACCCTGCTCGGTTACTCCATCAATGAAAAGGTTTTCAAAATTGCTGCACCCGATCGCATGGTCAAAATAGGAGGGAAGGCCCGGGCCCCATTCGACTTTCAGATTGCGTATTTGCAAACCATCTGCAAAATTGGCGTACAGGGCCGGGATCGAATGGGAGAAGATCCCCATGGCGATATTGTTCACCGGTCGCAGGTCAAAATTTCCGCCATAACCTTTCTGGAGTAGGCTTTGCCTGATGGTCAGCTGGACATTGTCAAAAGATATATCCCTAATTGCCCCTTTGGATGATCCATAAATGAGGATGCCCGATTCTGAGGTTGCAGTGATATTGGAAAACCTAACATGGCGGATGCTGCCAGTTTTATTGTTCCCCAGTCCCGGAACAGCGGAGATATGGATGGGCTCTCCATGACCCCACCACTGACCGGAATGTAACCGGGTGCTGATGATCATGTTCGAAAAGCTGATGTTTTCCATATCCCCCAGTCGGCGCTGGAAAATGCCGATGCCCCGGTTTGAATCATGAATGACAATATTATCGAAAATGAGGTTTCCCGAATTGTTGTCATTAAAAACATTATACCCGATCCTGATCCCGCTGGATCTTGATTGAAGTATACAATGGGAGGCAGTCAGCAGGCTGGAACTGACTACGGCTATGGCATCATCTCCGGCCTGGATGAAGCAATTGGAAATCGTTATATTCTTTGAGTCGTAAAAATCGATACCATCGCTGTTGGGGATATCCATATTGTTTTTAATACTGATACCTTCCACTTTTATGTCCTCCGAATTCAGAAAAGCGATGGTCCAGTTGGGAGACCCTTCCAATCTTATATCACTTACGCGAATATTTTTACAGGAGGAAAAGATGACCATAACGCCGGGTCGCTGTTCATAACTTCCTTTCCAGAGAACAGGTCCATCCCTCCGGCCGTATTTGGGATTCATGTAGTCAAGTCCCTGCCGCGTATAAGAAGGATCAAAGTCAGATCCCTGCTGAAGGCTGTCCAGATACATAAAGTGGTCTCCATTGCCATAAATGGTGCCTGAGCCGGTAACGGAAATGTTGCTCGCCTCGTTGGCAACAAGAATGCCTGTTTTACCACCGGCACCTGGACCCGTGAACCCAAAGTCCTTTTGATAAGGGTAATCATCCATATGCTCTGCCCCGGCTAATAGAGCCCCAGCCTCAAGATAAAAGTTCATATTGCTGTACAGCCTGATGGTTCCGGTTACAAACTTTCCCGTTGGGACAACTATTTTTCCTCCTCCATGATTGTGGCAATCATCCACTGCAGATTGGATGGCCGCAGTATTGTTGGTTATACCGTCCGGTTTTGCGCCGTAGTTGATTATGTTATAGGTGTCAAACGGTCCGCCGACCTTACTTGTCTGAGGACGACCTGCCAGGGTGAACACCAAGAATGCCTGGAAAATAAATATGGGCTTTATCATGGGGGTGGAACAGGATGAAAATATTTGGGGATATTTTTAACGGCCGGGAATTTCGGCAAGATAGTATTTAATAATGTTTTTTTGAAAAACGCCTCATCTCATTTCCATTGGTCCAGTGGCATGAAAATAGTCACAGAGAAATTCAACTACTAAGCATCACGGGAATCGGAATATACAGATTACCTGATGTCTGCCTAAAAAAATGTCCTTTTTGGGGGCAGTGGATGGGGTGATTAATGCTCTACATGTGAAATCTCCCATTAGCTGCTGGCCGCAGCGCCAGGACGTAATAATCGCTTTCTAAGATTTCCGTTAGGAGTGGTTCCATGAATTATGATTCTGATTACTACCTGAAACAGGAAAATGATTGAAGCCAGAAGCAGAAAAGACCAAAGAAATAAAAAGGCAAAGACACGATGCAGCCAGGGCAGATTCATCTGATGGTGTTTTTTAAGTAGCAGGTCCAGAAGGAGGAGGGAAGATAGAATGTCTGTTTGTTAATGACAAGTTATCCAGATCATTCCAGAAGTCCTTGTCATTTTGGAGTCTGGATATGCTCATACTTCCAGATGACTTATCCAGTTATTTAAGGTCTGACAAATTAACCGAATCTGCATTTTAAAGGGAGGCCTCTAGTCTGCAGACCAGTAGAGGTGAGCCGTGGACTTGGACCTAAGTAAATCCGGAATATTTTCGTTTAGCCGGCTTCCTTTAAAACCAGTGACAGGCACTGATTTCATGAAATACCGTCAAAAATTGCCAAACCTAAATAGCAAGTAATTTGCTACCTGGTTCAGGGGTTCGTACTCTGGAAGTAAGTGCATGAAAATCCAAAAGTTAAGTCCATTTTTTGCATCTCCCGGTTGTTCACAACACCTTTTATGTAGTTCACAATTCGCCTTGCTCCCCATAATGGAATGATCCACCTTGTCCGCTGGACCTATTAGAAAAAAAACTACTATTTACTGTTCTTCTTATTTCACTAGGGTTGGATGTTATATAGATTAACGATATGCTCATAGCTCAGATGGACATCCTGGATGGCCAGGCCTCCAGGAATGATTACATATCTAAACCCAACTTGATTGAGATTATAACTTGCATTACAGAAAAGGAAGATATTTCCGACACCCAGTAAGTCATTTATAAAAAATCCGCTTCCGTTTACATTGTCATAAGGCACTTGATACACAAAACTGTTTTGTCTCACATAAACAAGCACAACTGAACTATCAAGGACCCCGGCATTAATTGCAGGTGTTGACCAATCGGCGGAGGTTCCGGAAAAACTTGAATCCTATGCTGAATACACA
>Ga0318562_10000011_pt1 | contig 93310 bp, 117 predicted proteins | sample GRESIP066b5f18_FD_203688 | JGI IMG/M metagenome (GOLD analysis project Ga0318562, IMG submission 203688) | Tropical soil microbial communities from Luquillo Experimental Forest, Puerto Rico - GRE.SIPMG.066b5f18 | ecosystem: Environmental > Terrestrial > Soil > Tropical forest > Bulk soil... | reverse complement strand
GCGCGTGAGCACGCCAGACGCGGACCGTGGTGGCGCGGCTCACACGGGTTGCAGGATCGCCTCTAGCTCCTGAAGCTGGCGGCGCACGCCGCCGCACACCTGGTCGCAGAGGTCGAACACGCTGGGGTCGCTGATCGCGTAGCGCGTACTGGTGCCTTCCTTCGTGCGGGCGACCATGCCCGCGGCATGGAGGATGCCGAGGTGCTTTGAGACGTTCTGCTGAGAGGCGCCGAGGGACTGCTGCAGCTCGCCGACGGTTGCGTCGCCCTCGCGGAGGCGATCGAGGAGCTTGATCCGCATCGGCTCGCCGAGCACGCGGAAGCGCTGGGCGACGAGCTCGATCAATGGTTCTGGGAGGGGGTGCGGAACTGCGGTGGTGCGTGCCATGTCGGGAACGATAGCACAACTGCACAGTTGTACGCTTGACGCAACGTAAAGAACGCGCTACGCTCCACGCATTCACCACTTGACAGTTGTGTAGGCGTAACGTGGCTGTGCGAAAGGACTGGACTAGAGATGGACGCGATCGAGCATTTGACCGAAGACACCTTTGAGGCCGCCGCGAACCGGCCGGGCCTGACCGTGATCGACTTCTGGGCGGGCTGGTGCGGCCCGTGCCGGGCGATGGCGCCGCAGTTCGAGCGCGCCGCGGCGCTGCGTCCGCAGCACCGCTTCGCAAAGGTCGACGTTGATGCCGAGCCGGCGCTCGCCGCCGCCTACGACATCCGCTCGATCCCGACGCTGATGGTCCTGCGCGACGGCAAGCCGATCGCCGCCCAGGCCGGTGTCGTCGGCGCGGATCAGCTCGTGCAGGCGCTCGACCGGCTCGCCGGCCCCGACGCCCTCGCAGCGTAACGGGGAGCCTGGATCATGGATCGAGCTCCTTCTCGTAAGTGGCCGCTCGAGCGCGTGCTGTTCGCGCTCGCCGGCACCGTGACTCTGGCCTCGGTCGTGCTGGCCGCGGCCGTGTCGCCGTGGTTCTTGCTGCTGACAGCGTTCGTCGGGGTCAACCAATGGCTGTATGTGATCGTGGGCGCCTGCCCGGCGTCGGTTGTGCTGCGCCGCGCGTGCGGGTTGCGCTCGGCGATCTACCCTGGCGATGAGCCGGCTGCGTCGCGTCGCTCGGGGGTGACGGTCTGATGGCCGTCGCAGAACGCGGGCCTGGCCTAACCACTCAGGCTCCGGCCGAGGAGTATCCCCACGCAGTCAATGTGGGTCCGATCGGTCGGCTTGGCCGCTTCACCGCTACGCATTTCCGGGCCGTGCTCGTCGGGTGGGTGGTGCTCGCGCTCGCGCTCGGGTTCTTCGCCCCGCGCGTCGAGACCGCGCTCTCCGGCGCCGGCTGGGAGACCACCGGTTCGCAATCGGTCCAGGCCCGTCAGCTGATCAACCAGAACTTCCACGGACTGTCCAGCTATGCGCTGATGACGGTCATCTACTCGCCCTCGCGCACCGTCGAGGATCCGGCCTTCCGGTCCGTGGTCGCGAACGTCGAGCGCACCCTCAGGGCCGACCCTGCGGTCAAGAGCGTGGTCGCGCCGTCACCTGGCGCGTCGATCAGCCGCGATGGGCACACCGCGATCGTTCAGGCCGGCGCGGCGCGCAGCTCCAACGGGATGGTCAAGGCCGCCGAGAACCTCAAGGGCAAGCTCGCCGCACTCTCGGCGAGCGGCGTGCAGGTGCATCTGACCGGCGCGTCCGGGATGTGGTCTGACTTCAACACCGCCAACCGCAACGCGATGATGAAGTCCGAGGTGATCTCCTGGCCGGTCACGCTCGGGATCCTGCTGCTGGCGTTCGGATCGCTCGTCGCCGCCGGCCTGCCGCTGATGCTCACGATGGTCGGGCTCGCCTCCGCCGCCGGCCTCCTCTACCTGGGCACACTGGTGATGCCGATCTCGATCTGGGCGATGAACTTCGCGCTGATGTTCGCCCTCGCGCTCGGGATCGACTACGCGCTGTTCGTCGTACACCGCTTCCGCGGCGCCCTCTTCGGCCACCACCTCTCACCCGCCGACGCGACCGCGGTCACGATGGACACCGCCGGCAAGGCCGTGCTGTTCAGCGGCATCACGGTGCTGATCTCGCTCTCGGCGGTGATGCTCGTCCCCAGCCCGGCGTTCCGCTCGATGAGCCTCGGGATCATGTTCGCTGTCGTGTTCGTGCTCGCCGCGACACTGACGCTGCTGCCCGCGGTGCTGGCCAGGATCGGCCCCAAGGTCGACAAGCTCGCGCTGCCCTGGGCGCACTCCGGCGAGCACCGCTCCGCCCGGTTCGCCGCCTGGGGCGAGCGGCTGTGGCGCCAGCCCGTGCGGTGGGGCATCGTCGCCGCCGCGGTACTCATCGGCCTCGCGCTGCCGGTGACCCAGCTCAAGACGGCGATGCCCTCGATCAAGGTCGTTCCCACCGCTGACGCCTCCTACATCGGCTACCAGCAGGTGCAGCGCGCGTTCGGACCCGGAGCGACCGGGCCGCTGCAGATCGTCACTCCCGCCGCGACCGCGGCGACCGTGGCACGCACCGCCCAGGCCGACCGCGGGATCGCCGCGCTGATGCCGACCCAGACCGCGAACGGCTACGCGCTGATCACCGCAATCCCCAAACAGGACCCGTCCAACCCCGCCGTCGGCCAGACGATCGACCGCCTCCGGTCCGAACTCCCGAAGGGCGCGCTCGTCGGCGGCGCCGTGGTCGAGAACCACGACCTCCAGGCCGCCCTGTCGGCCAAGACGCCGCTCGTGATCGGCGTCGTGCTCGCTCTCGGCTTCATCCTGTTGCTGATCGCCCTCCAAGCGCCGCTGCTCGCCGCCGTCGGCGTCCTCACCAACCTGCTGGCCACCGGCGCAGCATTCGGAGTCGCCAAATGGATCTTCCAGGACGGCGCCCTTCACTCGCTGCTCGGCTTCCAGTCCCAGGGGTTCCTCGACGCCTGGGGGCCGGTGTTCTTCTTCGCGATGATCTTCGCGATCTCGATGGACTACACCGTGTTCCTGCTCTCGGCGGCCAAGGAGCACTGGGACCACACCCACAACCCCCGCGAGGCGATGGTCGGCGCCGTCGCCCACTCGGGCCGGGTGATCTTCGCCGCCGGCGCCGTCATGGTGGCCGTGTTCTTCACCTTCGCGCTGTCCGGGCCGCTGCCGCCCAAGGAGATGGGAATCATCCTCGGCGTCGCGGTGCTGCTCGATGCCGCGCTGATCCGGTTGCTGCTGCTGCCGGTGCTGCTGCGGCTGATGGGCAAGTGGGCGTGGTACCTGCCGCGCTGGGCGCACCGGGTGCTGCCTGACGTCACCTTCGGACACGCGTGAGATCAGGGAGGGACTCGACCATGTCAGCACCAACCCTTGAGCTCTGGCAGACCGAATGGTGCCCGGCGTCGCATCGGGTGCGCCAGCGCCTCACCGAGCTCGGCCTCACCTACACCATCCACCAGGTCCCAGTCGAGCAACACGCCCGCACCGAGCTCCGCGCCGCCACCGGCGCCAGCGAGATCCCCATCCTCGTCGCCGGCGGCGACACCATCCGCGGCGAGCAGGCCATCTTTGCCTACGTGGCCGAGCACTACATCGAACCGCCGGACGCCGCCGCACAGCGCGCCAAGGCAGCGAATGCCAAGCGAAAGGAACTGGAGGCAGCATGCCCCAAGTTGACAGCCACACCTACACCCTGACCACCAGCACGGAGCTCGCGTTCGCCGAGGCCGTCGCCCGCGTGCGTGAGGAGCTCGCCGCCGAAGGCTTCGGTGTGCTCTGCGAGATCGACGTGCGGGCGACACTGAAGGCGAAGCTGGGCATCGAGCGGGAGCCCTACCTGATCCTTGGCGCGTGCAACCCGCCTCTGGCGCACGCGGCGCTCGAGGCCGAGCCCGAGCTCGGAACCCTTCTCCCCTGCAACGTCGTCGTCTACGAGCAGCACGGGCAGACGCACATCGCCGCCGTCGACGCCGATCGGATGCTCTCGATCGTCGGCAACGACGAGCTCGCCGACACCGCGGTCGAAGTGAGGCGCCGTCTTTCCGCCGTCGTTGACCGAGCGGCTCAGGGCGGAGCGGACATCCCCCGGGCGATGAACGCGGAGCGCGCTGATGCTGCTCAGACGTAAGCCCTCGATCACCGCTGAGCAGGCAGCGGCCGGCCTGGCGAGCCGGCAGCTCGTGCTGGTCGACGTCCGACAGCCTGTCGAGCTGCGCACGGGTCGTATACGCGGCGCGGTCAACATCCCGCTGGGACAGCTCAAGGGTCGGTTGGGCGAGCTCGAAGGTGACCGACAAGTCGCCTTCCTGTGCCACTCGGGCGCGCGCAGCTCACGCGCCACGGGTCTGGCCCTCAAGGCCGGATACGACGCGGTCAATGTGCGCGGCGGGGTGATCGCCTGGAACCGCGCCGGGCTGCCCATGACCCGTTAGCGGGCTTGCGTAGCCGTGGTTCTGGCGGCAATACCGTTTGGGGTGGGGATCGGCTTGAGCCTCGGCCTGCTGGGCGGCGGCGGCTCGGTCCTGGCGGTGCCTGTCGTCGTCTACATCCTCGGCCAGAATGTCCACCAGGCGACAAGTGTCTCCCTCGTGGTCGTCACGGCGGCGGCGCTCGTCGGCGGTGTCAGGCATGCTCGTGACGGACACGTCTGCTGGCGTCACGCACTCGCCTTTACGGCCGCAGCTGTGCCGGGTGCATTCGTCGGCACCGCGCTCGGCCAAGCCGTAAGCGGCAGCACGCTGATCGCCGCGTTTGCCCTGATCATGTTCGCCGCCGCCGGCGCGATGTGGCGCAAGGCAATTGCGGGCGCCCGGGCCGGTGCCTCCGACACCCCGGCAGCGAGTTGCCCGCCGGTTCGACTTGCGTGCGGTCTCGCCGCAGGATCGCTGATCGGTCTGATGACCGGCTTCTTTGGCGTGGGCGGCGGCTTTCTCATCGTCCCGACGCTGACGCTCGCGCTGGCCTTTGCGATGCGCCCGGCGGTCGGCACCTCGCTCGCCATCATCACCGCCACATCGGTCATCGCGCTCGCCGCCCACCTCGCCGCGGGGCGAACGCTCGACCTCTCCGTCACGATCGCCATGATCGCTCCCGTCATCGCTGGAGCGCTTGCCGGCGGACATCTGGCCCGCCGGCTCCCGCAACGGCTGCTCGGCACTGGCTTCGCGACATTCGTCGTACTTGTCGGTGCCTACCTGCTCGTCTCGACAACCGTTCTCGGCGGACCTCCTGGAGGCTGAGGCAAAGGCAGTTCGTAGTCCCTCGCGCGCAAACGGCCGTCGACCTGGGTCTGAATCATCGACCTTCCGGAACAGCGGCCCCGGGTTGGGTGGTGGACCGGGGGGCCGCACGCGTCTCATCTGGCTCGTCAGGAAGCCGCAGCCGTCGCAGCGAGATCGCGTTGAGCGCGACGATCACGGACGAGCCGGACATGCTGAGCGCGCCGACCGCCGGGCTGAGTGTGAACCCGAGCGGTTCGAGCGCTCCGGCCGCGATCGGGATCGCGATGCTGTTGTAGCCGACCGCCCAGGCGAGGTTCTGGCGCTCCTTGCTGCGGGTGCCGCGGCCGATGGTGATCGCGGCCGCGACGTCGAGCGGGTCCGATCGCATCAGCACCACGTCGGCGGTCTCGACCGCGACGTCGGTGCCGGTGCCGATCGCGAGTCCGACGTCGGCCTGCGCTAGGGCCGGAGCGTCGTTGACGCCGTCGCCGACCATCGCGACCGTTCGGCCTTGCTGCTGAAGCTCGGCGACCTTCCCGGCCTTGTCGCTGGGCAGGACTTCCGCGATCACCTCGTCGATACCGATCTCGGCGGCGACCCGCTGGGCGGTGGCGTGGCTGTCGCCGGTCAGCATCACGGCTCGCACGCCCAGCTTGCGCAGCGCTGCCACCGCGTCTTTGGAGGTCTCACGGGGCGCGTCGGCGATCGCGATCACGCCGGCGGCGCGGCCGGCGATCGCGACCTGGACGGTGGTGCGTCCCTCGCCGGCGAGCTCGTTGGCGCGCTGCTCAAGTCCGTCGAGGCTGATCCGCTCATGCGCCAGGAGCCGTGCGTTACCGACCGCCAGCCGCTTGCCTTCCACCGTGGCGAGCGCGCCCTCGCCTGGGACGGCCCGAAATCCCTCTGGCTCCGGGGGCTCGAGACTTCGCGCCCGGGCGGCGTCGAGGATCGCTTGCGCGAGCGGGTGCTCCGAGTCGCGCTCGGCCGCCGCGACGAGCCGCAGCAGCTCGTCCTCTTCGATGCCATCGGCGGTGGCGATCTCGACCACCTCCGGCTGGCCGCGGGTGAGCGTGCCGGTCTTGTCGAACACGACCGTGTCCAGGCTCGCCGCTTGCTCGAGCGCGGTCGCGTTCTTGAACAGGATGCCCCGTTTGGCGCCCAGGCCGCTGCCGACCATGATCGCGGTCGGGGTGGCCAGGCCGAGCGCGTCGGGACAGGTGATCACCACCACCGTGATCGCGTAGAGCAGCGACTGCTTCACGTCGCGCCCGACGACGACCCACCAGATCAGAAACGTGAGGACGCCGCCGCCGAGTGCCACGACCACGAGCCAGGAGGCGGCGCGGTCGGCGAGCCGCTGGGCCGGCGCCTTGGAGTTCTGGGCCTCCTGCACCAGGTTGACGATCTGTGCCAATGCCGTGTCCACGCCGACCGCGGTCGCGCGTGCCCGCAGCGTCCCGTTCTTGTTGATCGTGGCGCCCACCAGCCCGTCCCCCGGGCTCTTGTGCACGGGCAGGCTCTCGCCGGTCACGGTCGATTCGTCGACCTCGCTCTCCCCCTCGAGCACCTCGGCGTCGACCGGCACCTTGGCGCCCGGGCGGATCAGCAACAGATCGTCGACCGCGACCTCGGCGGTAGGTACGTCGATCGGCTCGCCGTCGCGCAGCACGACCGCCTTCGGGGGTGCGAGGTCGAGCAGCGCGCGGATCGCATCCGACGCGCCGCCGCGAGCGCGCATCTCGAACCAGTGGCCGAGCAGCACGAACGTCGCGAGCATCGCCCCGGCGTCGAAGAACACGTCGCCCGAGAGGCCTGCGGTCACGGCCGCCGAGTAGACCCAGCTGACCCCGATGGCCACCGCGACCAGCACGTTCATGTCGAGCGTGCGCTGCCGCAGCGCCGACACCGCGCCTGTGAAGAACCCTCGCGCCGCCCACAGGACCGGCAGGCTCAGGATCAGCTGCCAGACCTTGCGGTCGATCCCGAACGGCGTCGCCAGCTCGTGCCCGAGCACGCTCTTGCCCACGCTCGACCAGGCCAGGATCGCGAGCGTGAACACCAGCGCAACCACGAAGCGATTGCGCATCTCCCGGGCCATCTGGTCCATCGAGTGGCCGGAGTGGCCGCCCTCGCCATGGCCGGCCGGGGCATGGGCTCGCGCGACCGCCGCCTCGTCGTGCTCGCGCTCCGGCGCAGCGGGTTCGTGAAGCGGATCGCACAGGCAGCCCGGCACGTTGCAGCCCGCACACTCGAAACCACACCGCTCAACCACGCGCCGCAGCTGCGCCACCGATGTAACGGACGGGTCGTAGCGGACCGTCGCTGTCTGCGCGACCGGGTTGGCTTCAACCGAGACGACGCCGGCGTGGCGCCCCAGCGCCGCCTCGACCACCGCCTTCTCGCTCGCGCGGAACTGCCGGCCTACGTGCAGCACCGCGGTCGCGGCCGCGGAGCCGGTCAGCTGCGGGTTCGCCGCGCCCATCGTTGCCCCTCAGCGAACGCGGGCGAAGCGGTGCACCGCTTCGAGCAGCTCACGGCTCTTCTCCGCCGCGCCCTCTTCGTCGCCGGAGGCCAGCGCGCCGGCGACGCAGTGGTTGACGTGGTCGTCGAGGATCTTGAACGCGACCGCATCGAGCGCGGTCGTGATGGCCGAGATCTGGGTGATGATGTCGATGCAGTAGCGATCCTGGTCGACCATGTTCTCGATGCCTCGGACCTGGCCCTCGATCCGGTGCAGGCGATTGATCAGCGCGTCCTTGTCCGCGGTGTAGCCGTACGTGGGGGTGGCTGTCTGCGTCACGTCGTCTCCCTTCGGGACTGGAAGCGCCTGAGCCTGAGCGAGTTGGTGACCACGAACACGCTCGAGAATGACATCGCCGCGGCCGCGATGATCGGATTGAGCAGGCCGGCGATGGCCAGGGGGATCGCGGCGACGTTGTAGGCGAAGGCCCAGAACAGGTTTCCCTTGATCGTGCCCAGGGTGCGGCGAGCCAGGCGGATTGCGTCGACGGCCGCGCGCAGATCGCCGGAGACCAGGGTCAGGTCCGAGGCCTCGATCGCCACGTCGGTGCCGGTGCCGATCGCCAACCCGAGGTCGGCCTGGGCGAGCGCCGGCGCGTCGTTGACGCCGTCGCCAACCATCGCCACGACCTCGCCGCCGGCCTGCAGACGACTGATCTCCTGCGCCTTGCCGTCCGGAAGCACGCCGGCGAGCACCCGCTCGATCCCGACCTTCCCGGCAACGGTCCTCGCGGCGCGCTCGTTGTCTCCGGTCAGCAACACCGGCTGAAGCCCCAGCCGTTTGAGGTCCGATATCGCCTCGGCGCTCGTCGACCTGATCCGATCCGCCACCGCGACCAGTCCGGAGGCGTGGCCGTCTGAGGCGACCGCCACCACGGTCGCTCCCGTGTCCTCGAGCCGTGTGGCCGCCGCGGTCAGCCCGACGGGAAGCTCGATCCCCCATTCGGCCAGGAACGCCGGGCGGCCGATCAGCACGTCATGGCCATCCAACCGGGCCTGCACGCCCAGGCCGGCCCGGTTGCTGAAGGACTCGACGGCGGGCAGCGCGCCGAGCCGCCCGCGGCCGTGGTCAGCGATCGCGCGGGCGATCGGATGCTCACTGGCGTCCTCAGCACCGGCGGCCAGCCGCAGCAGCTCCCCCTCCGCAACGCCGTCGGCGGGGACGATCGCGGCCACCTCCATCCGCCCTTCGGTCACCGTGCCGGTCTTGTCGAGCACGATCGTGGTGACCTGGCGGGTGTGCTCGAGGATCTCCGGACCCTTGATCAGGATCCCGAGCTGCGCGCCACGACCGGTGCCCACCATCAACGCCGTCGGCGTGGCCAGGCCCAGCGCGCACGGGCAGGCGATGATCACCACGGCGACCGCCGCCGTGAACGCCGCCGCCGCGGTTCCGCCAAGCACCAGCCACCCGGCGAGCGTCAACACAGAGAGGCCAAGCACAATCGGCACGAACACGCCCGAGACGCGATCGGCCAAGCGCTGCACATCGGCCTTGCCCGACTGCGCCTGCGCGACCATCCGCGCGATCTGCGCCAGCGCCGTGTCCGCGCCCACCTCGGTCGCGCGCACGACCAAGCGTCCGGAGGTGTTGATCGTCGCACCGGCCACCTGGTCGCCGGCCGCTACCTCCACCGGCACCGACTCGCCGGTCAGCATCGAGGCGTCGACCGCCGACTGGCCGCTCTCGACGACGCCGTCGGTCGCGATCTTCTCGCCCGGGCGGACAACGAACAGCTCGCCAACCTTCAGCTGGTCCACCGGCACCAACACCTCCTTGCCGTCGCGCAACACCCTGGCCTCCTTCGCGCCGAGCTCGAGCAACTTGCGGATCGCCTCACCCGAGCGGCGCTTGGCGCGCGCCTCGAAATAGCGCCCCAACAGGATCAGGGCCGTGATCACCCCCGCGGTCTCGAAATAGGTGTCCTCGCTGACCCCCGCCACAAGCACCACCGTCGACCACCCCCACGCCGCCAGGGTTCCGACCGAGATCAGCGTGTCCATCGTCGCAACCCCATGGCGCGCGTTCACGACCGCAGCGCGGTGAAACGGCCAGCCCGACCAGAACACCACCGGCGTCGCCAGCGCCAACGAAACCCACTTCCACCCGGCGAACTGAAGCGCCGGGACCATCGCCATCAACGCCAGCGGGACCGACAGCGCCACGGCGACGATCAGCCGCCGCCGGTAGGGCGCCGCCGGGTCCTCCGCTCCGATCGCTTCCTGCGGAAGCGAGGCGTGATAGCCGGCTGCCTCGACGCTGGCGATCAGATCCTCGACCGAGACCTGGCCCGGGTCGTAGGCGACCGCCACCTGCTCGGAGGCGAAGTTCACCGAGGCACTCACGCCGCCCAGCTTGTTCAGGCGCTTCTCGATCCGCGCCGCGCACGAGGCGCACGTCATCCCCTCGAGCGCGAGCTCGACGTGCTCGCTTGTCTGTGTCGCGACGGTGGCCATCACGCCACCTCATAGCCCGCTTCGTCGATCGCGGCACGGAGCGCCCCATCCTCGAGGGAACTCCCGCGCACGGTCACGAGCTTCTCGTCGAGGTCAACGGCGACCGACTCCACTCCGGCGACGGAGCTCAGCTCGTTCGTGACGGCCGCCCTGCAGTGCTCGCAGCTCATCCCCGGAACGCGATACGTGACGGTCTCAGACATAACTCGGCACTCCTTCGGACATATACCCTGGGAGGGTATCAGATACCCTCGGGGAGTATCCACCATCTGCGAGCTCAGAGCGTCCGGGAAGCTCCCCCTCTCTGCTCGGTGGTTGCTACGGATTCCGTTCCCGCGTCGCGGTCTTTCGAACCTGGTTGCGCGGCTCGTCCATGTGCTGGCCGGGACGTCGCGAGCGCTGTTCACGAACTTCGCGTAGAGCCATCACGCGATCTTCATCTCGACGCGCGACCGTGGCGGCATGGTCACGATCGACGATCAGAAACCGGAGCAGCTCCAGCCGGATGCGGTCACGCCCGGGCATGCGCCGCTTCGCGTTCAGGAGCCGTCCGGGGCATCCCTCGCCCCGGCACCCGACCGCACGCCCGGTCGGACGCGCGCACAGCGCGCACGAGCTCTCGGCGTGTGCCCCACGACTGGTCACTGCGTCCTGCGTGCCGACGACGTGGTGAAGCGCTTTCACCACGGGCTGCCGCCGCGCCGCCACACAGTCGCGGTGCTGAGAGACGCCACCCTGATGGTGTGCGAAGGAGAGCTGGTCGGGCTGGTCGGCGAGAACGGCTCAGGGAAGAGCACGCTGCTGCAGATCCTGGTCGGACTCCTGGGGCGCGATGGTGGGAGCATCTGGCAGGAGCCCGGCCGGCTCGGCTATTGCCCGCAGCAGCCGATGCTGTGGGACAAGCTGACCGTCGATGAACACTTCGAGCTGTTCGCGCGCGCCTACGGTCTGGACGACGAGACGCGCGACCATACGGTCGCGGGGCTGCTCTCCGAGCTTCAGTTTGAGCGATATCGCGCTTACCGGGTAGAGGAGCTCTCGGGCGGGACGCGCCAGAAGCTCAACCTGGCCTTGGCGCTAATGCACGACCCGGCCGTGCTGCTGCTGGACGAGCCGTACACCGGATTCGACTGGGAGACCTACGTGCGCTTCTGGGACATGGCTGAGCGCCGCCGCGATCAGGGGATGGGGATCCTGATCGTCTCGCACATGCTGACCGAGCGCGACCGGCTTGACCGCGTGTACGAGCTCCGCGACGGCAAGGCGGTCGAGAAATGAGCGCGATCGTCCTGACCAGCCGCAACTTCGCGCGCGAGCAGCTGCGCGCGCCCATGACGCTGGCGTTGCTGGTGGCGATCCCGGCCTTCTTCGTGCTGATCTTCGCCGGCGTGCTGGGCGAGTTCTCGAGGGCACTCGGCGGCACGCTGCAGACCCGCGGGGCGACGGCGATCAGCGCCGGCTGGGCGGCCGCGTTCCTGTCGGGGACGCTCGCGTTCTTCATGGTCTCCTCCTCACGCGGCGCCGACCGCCGCCTCTCGCTCGCCGGACTCGGCACGACGCGAGTCGCCATGTCGCGCATCTCCGCCGCGGTCCTGCTCGGCCTGACGGTGACCGCGGTCGCACTTCTCACCCTGTGGCTGCGCAGCGGGATCGAGCATCCGCTCCACGCCGCGGTCGCGATCTTCGCGTTCGCGGCGATCTACATCGGGATCGGCGCGGTGGTCGGCGCGCTGGTCTCCGATCCGCTCGCGGGCTCGCTGCTCGTGCTCGCGGCGTTCTCGATCGACGCCTTCTCGGGGCCGCAGATGACCAGCGCGGCGGGCGGAATCGGGACCTACCTGCCGACGTATCACGCCGCGAACCTGCTGATCGCGGGCGGCGCTGGCCAGTCCTCGCCCGGGGGCGACTGGCGGCCGGTGGCGGCGATCGCACTGGGTGCGCTGGCCGTCGCGCTCGCCGCCTTCTGGCTGGCCGCACGTAGCCGGAGCTGACCCGATGAGCTCCCGGACCCGTACCGCAACCGCGATGGCGTTCCGCGACCAGTGTCGGCGTCCGCTGGTGTTGGTCTTGATCGTGCTGGTTCCGGCTTACGTGATCCTCTGGAGCGTGGCCGAGACCAAGCCGACGCCGCGGACGATCGAGCTGGCCGGCGGGACGTGGGTGACGACCACGATGAAGGCGCTGCACGGGCCTGGCATGGCGGGGCTGATGATCGCGTTCCTCGCCGCCCTGATCGGCGTGTTCGTGACGCACTCGGCGCGGGAGGGCGATCGCCGGCTCGTCCTCGCCGGCTTCCGGCCGCACGAGGCCATGACCGCTCGGCTGCTGGTGATGGTCGGCGCGACGATCCTCGCCGTCGGGGTGTCGGCCGCAGTCATGGCGATCGTGTTCACGCCCGCTTCCTGGCCGTCGGTACTCACCGCGCTGCTGCTGACCGGGCTCATCTACGCGGCGATCGGTGCGCTCGTCGGCGCGCTCCTGGACAAGCTTCCCGCGACCTACCTGATCCTGTTTCTGATCATGACCGACTTTGGTGTGGTCCAGAGTCCGATGTTCCACGCCAGTCCGGTCCGCCTTGCGTGGCTGCTGCCGGGCTATGCGCTCGACCGGCTGCTGTACGCGGGCGCGTTCTCCCCCACCTTTCATGCCGCGGGCGTACTCCTGCTCGCTTTCGCATGGCTCGGAGGCCTGTCCCTCGCCGTGTTCCTGGTTCTGGGACGCGCGCTTGGGACTCGGGGCGCCCTCGAGCGGACCGGATCCTCAACCCCGGGAGGTTCGAAGAAATGAGCTATGACGTCCATCACCCACTGTTCGGGCGCCTTTACGCTCGGTTCAGCCCGAAAACCGAGGCCCGCGGCGGAGCCGAGCATCGCCGCGAGCTTCTGGCCGACCTGCGCGGGCGCGTGCTCGAGCTCGGGGCCGGCAACGGCCTGAACTTTCCCTACTACCCGGCCACGGTCACCGAGGTCGTGGCCGTCGAGCCCGAGGACTACCTGCGGGCTCGCGCCGACGGGGCCGCCCAGAGCACACCGGTCCGGGTGAGCGTGGTGGACGCGGTCGCCGATCAGCTGCCGTTTCCGGACGGGAGCTTCGACGCCGCGGTCGCTTCGCTGGTGCTGTGCAGCGTGCCCGACCAGGCCAGCGCCCTATGCGAGCTGCGCCGGGTGCTACGGCCGGGCGGTGAGCTTCGCTTCTACGAGCACGTGCGCCCGAACAACCCGAGAACCGCCGCCGTGTGGCAACGGGCCGACCAATGGAATATCTACCCCCGGATCGCCGGAGGTTGTCACGCCGCCCGCGACACCGAGCGGGCGATTCGCGACGCCGGCTTTGACGTTGAGCGCTGCCGGCGCTTCCCGTTCAAGGGCGGGCCGGTGGCCGCCCCCCACATCCTCGGGATCGCGCGTCGCTGACGAGGACCGAAGGGGACCCGCTTCACAGCTTCCGCGCGCGGGCTTCATCAGACCTTCACAGCCCAGGTCGACGGTGATGGTGAGGCCGCCGATGAACGAGCACAAGCGAACCGAACGCGATGGGTGAGGCGCTGCTTTCAGGCTCGGCGCTCGCCGCCTTCCTGGCCGGAATGGTGGCGTTCTTCGCGCCGTGCTGTGCCTTCGTGATGCTCCCGACGTACCTGGTGAGCGTGACCGGCGCCAGCCGCTGGCGCACCGCGGGCCTGACCGCCGTGTTCGTCGGCGGGGTGGCCACGGTCGTGTGGCCGCTGACGGTTGGCGCGGCCGGCCTCTCGCAGCTAATCAGCGCCAATCACGAGACGATGTTCCTGCTCGGCGGGGCGATGATGCTGCTCGTCGGCGCGGCGACGCTGGGCGGCTGGATGTGGCACCACGCCCCCTCGCTCGGCGGCGGTGACCCGACCGGCCTGGTCGGCATCTATCTCATGGGCGTGTTCGCCGGCGCGGCCACGGCGTGCTGCGCTCCGGTGCTCGCCGGCGCGGTCGCCATCGCCGGCGTGTCCGGCTCGTGGTGGGCGGGCGCCGTACTCGGCCTGTTCTACCTGTTCGGGCTCGTCAGCCCGCTGCTGCTCTCCGCACTCGGCATCGGTCGCCTGCGACACCGCCTGCGCGACCCCGCGATCGCCTTGCGGTTCGCCGGACGCCAGGTGCGGAGCACCGTCTCCCGCCTGGTGGGTGGCCTGAGTTTCCTGGTGCTGGGCTCGCTGATGATCGTGCTCGCGCTGACGGGCAATGCGCGCAGCGCGCCCGGTGCGCAGAAGGCGTTCGGAAACTGGCTCAGGGCGCGCGCGAACGAGATCGCCACCGCGGTCCCGTCCGCCGTGGGCTGGGCGCTGGTGCTCGCCCTGGCGACCCTCGCCGTCTACTTCGCGATCCGCGCCATCCGCCGACCGCCGCGTCTTGCCGCCGCCGCTGGCCCCGACGTCAGGCTGACCTCGCGGCGTTCGCACGGCCAAGCACACGATCCTGATTACAAGGAGTGATCAACCCATGGCCCACCGCAGAGACCACAAACAAGCCGCGCGAGCCGAACGCTTGCGCCGCGAACAGGAGGCTCGGCGACGGCAGCATCGCCACAGGCTGATGCGCTGGGGCGGCATTGGTGCGGTGAGCCTGATCGCCGTCGCGCTCGTCGCGGTCGCGGTGGTGGGCGGCGGCAACGGCGTCAGCCAGGGCGCCGACAACATGTCGGGCTCGGCCGCGGGTGGGCCGGCGCTCGGGACGATCGCGCCGAACTTCTCGCTGACCAACGTCATCACCGGCAGGCCAGTCACCCGCGCGTCGCTCGCCGGGCACAAGACCCTCCTGTTCTTCTCAGAAGGCGTCGGCTGCCAGCCCTGCATCATCCAGACCGCCGACCTCGAGAAGAGCCAGGCCTTTGCCCGGACGGGGATCCGGCTGGTCAGCATCACGACCGACCCGCCCAGCGCGCTCGCTCAGGCCGCCGGCCAGTACGCGATCCGCACCCCGATGCTGGCCGATCCGAGCACCAGCATGTCCGCGGCGTACGGGATGCTCGGTCACGGCGGGATGCAGCACCCCACGCAGGACGGGCACGCGTTCATGCTGCTCGACGCCAAAGGCCGCGTCCTCTGGCACCAGGCGTACTCGGAGATGTACATCGACCCGAGCCAGCTGCTGGCCGACATGGGACCGATGGCATGAGCCCGCTCCTGCTCCTGACCGGCCAGGACTGTCACCTGTGCACGCACGGACGGGAGGTCCTCGACGCGCTCGCGAGCGAGGGGCTGCTGCGCTGGCGGGAGATCGACGCCGAAAGCGCCGAGGGACGCCAACTCGCGAGCGTCGCGCCGCCGCTCCGCCCGGTCCTGTTTAACCCGGACGGCCGCGTGGTGGCGTATGGTCGGCTGTCGGCGAAGCGCCTGCGCCGCCAGTTGCACGGGCCGGTCGGCGGGACGACTCGCAAGCGACTGACACCCTGGGGAGCGTGAACGAGCGGATCCTGATCATCGACGATGAGCCCTCGATTCACGAGGTCGTGCGGGCGTACCTGGAGCGCGAGGGATTCATCGTCTACGGCGCCACCGACGGCCGCCGGGGACTGGAGCTGGCGCTGTCCAAGGGACCGCAGCTGGTGGTGCTCGACCTGATGCTCCCGGACCTCTCCGGCGAGGAGATCTGCCGGCAGCTCAGGGAGCGCTCCGACGTGGCAATCCTGATGCTGACCGCGAAGTCCACCGAGGACCAGCGCGTCGCCGGCCTCGGCCTCGGGGCTGACGACTACCTGACCAAGCCGTTCAGCCCGCGTGAGCTGGTGGCTCGGGTGAAGGCGATCCTGCGTCGGACCGGCAAGGGCGAGGTGCCGCTCGGCGAGCTGTATCGCTTCGACGAGGGCCGGCTTGAGATCGACATGGTTCGCCACGAGGTCCGGCTGGGCGGAGAGCCGGTCGACCTGACTCCGAGCGAGTACAAGCTGCTGCTGGCGCTGGCGCAGTATCCGGGGCGGGCGTACTCGCGGTTTGAGCTGATCAATCGTGTGCAGGGGCACGACTTCGAGGGCTATGAGCGGACGATCGACGCGCATGTCAAGAACCTGCGCCGCAAGATCGAGTCCGACCACGCGAAGCCCCGCTACGTGGAGACCGTGGCCGGGATCGGCTACCGGCTCGGGGTCCACCGGGAGTGACCCGTCTGTGGCGGCGGGTCGGCTTGCGGGAGCGGCTGGCGTTCGCGCTCGCAGCGGTGGCCGTTCTGTCGGTCGCAGTGGCGACCGTGCTGGCGAACGCGGGGCTTGACAGTCGCCTGAACCAGTTCGCGCGCGAGCGGCTGCAGACGGCCGCCACCCACACCGCCGAGCTCGCCACCGGACTTTACGGCGCCCAGGGACGCTGGACGCCCGGCGTGGTCACCGAGCTCGGCCACCTGGCGGAGATGAACGGCTACCGGCTCGCCGTGCTCGATTCAGGCGGGCGGCTGCTCGGCCCGGGCTCGCTCCCGCCGATCCCGCGCGCCACCCATCCGGTCACGGTCGGCGGACACGTCGTCGGCACGGTCACGGTCGCGCCGGTCCAGGGGCAGGTGCTGACCGGCGAGGATCGCAGCCTACACGCGCGGCTGAACCGTCTGCACCTCCTCGCCGGCGGGCTCGCGCTGCTGCTTGGGCTGCTCGCGGCCGTCCTGCTGGCGCCCGCGCTCGCGCGGCCGCTGCGCCGGTTGACCGAGTCGGCGCGCCGGATGCAGCGCGGGGAGCTCGATGTGCGGGTCGCGCCGGCCGGGGCGCCCGAGCTGCGCGAGCTGGGGCAGGCGTTCAACCGCCTGGCCGAGACGCTCGAGCACCTGGAGCAGATCCGCCGTGACGCGGCCGCCGACGTCGCCCATGAGCTGCGCACCCCGCTGGCCGGGATCGTGTCGCGGATCGAAGCGGCGCAGGACGGCGTACTGCCCGATGAACACGCGAACCTCGAGGCGATGCACACCGAGGCGCTCCGCCTGGCGCGGCTGATCGAGGACCTCGGCAAGCTCGCCGAGGCGCAACAACCGGGCCTCACGCTCAAGAAGGAGCCGATCGATCTGCGCGAGCTGGTTGACGAGCGCGCGCGTATCTACACCGACCAGCTGCAGGCCAAGGGCATCGTGCTCGAGGAGCGGCTCGGCGCGGCGAGCGCGTACGGAGACCGCGGACGCATCGTCCAGATCGTCGACAACCTGCTCTCCAATGCGCTGCGCTACACCGACGCCGGTGGCACGGTGACGATCGAGCTCAGCAAGCGAGACGGCGACGCGCAGCTCGACGTGTCCGATACCGGGATCGGGATCGCCGGCGAAGACCTGCCGTACATCTTCGAGCGCTTCTGGCGCGGCGAGCGCTCGCGGGCGAGACGCACCGGGGGCGCCGGCATCGGGCTGGCCATCGTCTCCGAGCTGGTCCGCGCCCACGGCGGCCGGATCGACGTGCAGAGCAAACCCGGCGAGGGCTCGCGCTTCCGCGTCACGCTGCCCTCCGGCGCACCCGTCAGCTGACCGCAGCTCGCGCCGTCGGGCAGATTCACCGAATCGGCGGCTCAGCTTCACGAGTCCTTCACCGCCGGCGCGGACACTCGATCGTGAAAGGACCTTGGCATGAGCTCCTCCACACTCCGCGACAAACGGTTTGCCCTCGGGTCCCGTACACGCCGTGCCGCCGCGCGCTCCGGCGCGCAGCTGCGGCGCATCCGCGTTCGCGGCAGTTACCAGCCGGCGGAAGTTCACGTCGGCTCCGGTCGACCCGTGCGGTTGATCTTCCGCCGCGAAGAGAGTGCACCGTGCTCGGAGCGCGTGGTCTTCCCCGACTATGGAATCAGCGTGACGCTGCCGCCGTTCGAAGACGTCCCCGTCGACCTGCCGGCGAGCGAGCCGGGCGAGCACGAGTTCACCTGCGAGATGCACATGCTGCACGGAACGGTGGTGGTCGAACGTCCTTCACGGAATCCCCGGGACCCCTTCACCAAGCCTTCACCACGGCGATTGACACTAGGCACTCACCCAAACGGAGCACGAACAATGAGACGACCCGACATCAACATCACCCCGATCGAACGAGTAGGCCGAATGGCACTCGGCGCGGCCGCGGCGATCGCGGGCGTGATCCTGCTCGCGTCCGTCGCAGGGCCACTCGCCATCGTGCTCGAAGCGCTCCTCGTCCTAGCGGGGCTGGACCTCGTCGTGACCGGTGCGCTCGGTCACTGCCCGCTTTACCACAAGCTCGGATACCTACCGCCGTCCCTGAGGAGGCACGCATGAACCAGCAGACCGAGAAGACCGAGGCACAGAGTCAGCACGGGTCACACGCCGGCCACGGCTGGATGATGATCCTCTGCTGCATCCCGATGCTGGTAATCGCCGGAGTGCTGGTCGCGACGGGCGTCGCCAGCGCCAGCTTCCTGTTCGCCGCGATCGCATGCTTCGCGATGATGGCCATGATGATGGTCATGATGATGCGGGGCATGTCGGGCGGTCAGAACAACAGGTGAGCGCCAGCCGGCTGGCAAGCGGCCGGGCGCTCAGAACCAACTCAACCCACGAACAAGAGGTTGCGATGCACACCCTGCACACATCACCCGCCCGGGGACCCGATCACACACGAGCTTCGGCCGGCACGACCGAACGCGGCGTGTGCTGCGCCAAGGATCTGTTTCGCATCGCCTTCGGCGTGATCTGGCTGATCGACGGGTTCTTCAAATGGCGCTCCGGCTTCCACAAGGAATTCCTGGGCATGGTCCACGACGCCGGTCAGGGGCAGCCGAGCTGGCTGCACTGGTTCTTCAGCTTCAACTACAGCGTCATCTCGCCGCACCCGCACGTCTGGGCGTACGGGGTCGCGGCGCTCGAGACGCTGATCGGCCTCGCGCTCATCTTCGGCTTCGCCCGCAAGCTCACCTACATCCTCGCCGCGGTCACCGGACTCGGGATCTGGGCGGTGGCCGAGGGGTTCGGCGGCCCGTACACGTCGGGCTCGACCGACATCGGCGCGGCCGTCATGTACGCGGTGGTCGCGCTCGGGCTGCTGGCCCTCAACTACGAGGCCGGCCCCAGCCGCTTCAGCCTCGACTACCTGATCGAGCAGCACGTGTCGTGGTGGCGTCGGATCGCCGAGGTCGAAGGCCGCCGGCGTCAGCGTGCCCCGGTCGCCGTACCACAGCCCCAGATCGGACAGGCACCCGTCATCACAACTTGAGTCGGCATCGCAGCCGGTGGCGGCGCGGCGGCGCCACCATCTTCCAGCTAGTCAGTTCGGTCCTCCCCGGGCCCGTCACGCGGCGGGCCCGGACTTCGTTGGCGCCCTCGACGCCTCTTGACCAAATCTTGACCAAAGCGAGCGGGAGAGGTTGACCTGGCCGATCGATCATCCGCACAGATCGAGAAAGCCAGGAGGTAAGTCATGTGGATGTTCAACGGGTATGGAATGGGGGCCGCCGGGTGGCTGCTGATGGCGCTGTTCTGGATCGCGCTCCTCGCACTGGTCGTGTTCGCCGTGATGCGGATGTTCCCCCGGACGGAGCCGACTCCGGAGTCACGCGAGCGGCCAGAAGAGCCGCGCGAGATCCTCAAGCGCCGGCTGGCAAGCGGCGAGATCGACGTTGACACCTACGAGCAGCTGAGCTCGAAGCTCGGCCCCTCACCGACGGCCGGAAGAGGATGATCACCATGCGCAGCAAGCGGATCGCCACCGTCGTGGCAGCAGCCGCGGCGACGTTCGCGGTGCTCGGCGCAGTTGTCGCACTCGCCGCGACCGGATCAGGATCGTCGAACTACGGCTACGGGATGATGGGTCGAAACTATGTCTACCGGCCGGCTCAGGCCACGCCGGTGCGTACGCTCGCGACGGCAAGCACGCAGGCGCAGAAGTTCGCCGACCGGCTCGGACTGAAGGTCGATGAGGTGCTCCAGTTCAAGGACAACTTCTACGCCAAGCTCGTCGACTCGGGCGGCAACGGGGCGACCGAGGTGCTGGTCGACCCCTCGACCGGCGCGGTGTCGATCGAGTACGGCCCGGCGATGATGTGGAACACCGAGTACGGCATGGGCCGCGTGGCAGCGGACATGATGGGCAGCTATGGCCGGTCGATGATGCGCGGCTACGGCGGCGCGATGATGGGCGAGTACGGACCGAATCCGACGACGAGCAGCGGTGCCGGGACGACCGCATCGGGCGGCAACGGCTACGGAATGATGGGCGGCTCCGGCAACGGCGGGATGATGGGCGGCTCGGGCTACGGGCCTGGCAGCGCCGGCTCGGGCGCCACCTCCGCCGCCACGACGGTGACGATGGCGGACGCCCATTCGCTCGCGCAGCGGTGGCTTGACCGCAACGAGTCCGGGGTGAACGTCGAGACCGGCGGCGACGCGTTCCCCGGCTACTACACGCTCGAGACTCTGCGGAACGGCAAGATCACCGGCATGATCTCCGTGAACGCCACGACCGGGGCCGTCTGGCCGCACTGGTGGCACGGGGCGTTTATCGCCAAGTCCTAAAGGATGAGCGCAGCCGACACGACAACTGGGACCGGCGGGCCGGCGCCCGCCGGTCTCCGCGCGCTCGTGGTCGACGACGAGCCACCGCTCGTGAAGGTGGTCTCCCGCTACCTGGAGCGGGAGGGGTTCGAGGTCGCGAGCGCCGGTGATGGCGAGCATGCGATCGCACTCGCGCGGGAGCTCGACCCCGACGTGATCGTGCTCGACCTCATGCTCCCCGGAATCGACGGGATCGAGGCGTGCCGACAGATCCGCTCCTTCAGCGACGCCTACATCGTCATGCTCACGGCGCGGGTCGAGGAGATCGACCGGATCGTCGGACTGTCCACCGGCGCCGACGACTACGTCACCAAGCCATTCTCGCCCGGCGAGCTGATGGCGCGCGTGCGGGCGATGCTGCGGCGCCCACGCCCCAGCCGTGCACAGGAGCCGCTGGGCGCACGGCGGTTCGGCGATCTGGAGATCGACCCGCAGGCCCGCGAGGTCCGCCTCGCCGGCGAGCCGATCGAGCTGACCAAGCTCGAGTTCGACCTGCTCGACGCACTCTCGGCCGAGCCCCGCGTCGTGTTCAGCCGCGAGCGGCTGCTCGAGCGCGTGTGGGGCGGCGAATGGTTCGGCGATGACCACGTCGTCGACGTCCACATCGCCAACCTCCGCACCAAGCTCTCAGACGACCCCCGCAACCCTCGCTACGTGCGTACGGTCCGCGGCGTCGGCTACCGAATGGGAGAAGGCCGGTGAGAGCACGACTGGCGTCCAGCATGAGCGCCAAGCTGCTCGCCAGCCAGCTGCTCGTGGTGGCAGCCGGCGCAGTGACGCTGCTGCTAGTGGCGCTGTCGGTCGGACCGGGGATCTTTCACCACCACATACGCGACGCGCTCGGGTACGTGCCGCCGGATGTCGCACGACATCTCGACATGGCCTACAACACCGCCACCGTGATCTCCCTCAGCATCGCCGTCGGCGCCGCGGTGCTGATGGCGCTGATCCTCAGCACGATCGTCTCAGCGCGGGTGGTGCGACCGGTGCGCGCCCTCGCCGGCGCCGCGCAGCGGATCGCCCGCGGCGCGCACGCCGCGCGGGTCCCGGTCCGCGGCACGGATGAGCTCGCGCAGCTCGCCGGCGCGTTCAACGAGATGGCTACCTCGCTCGAGCGCGCCGAGCAGATCCGCCGCCAGCTGCTCGTCGACGTGGCCCACGAGCTCCGCAACCCGCTGGCCACCGTCGAGAGCTACGTCGAGGCGCTCTCCGACGGGGTGCTGGCCGCGGACGAGGAGAACTGGGGCGCGATTCGCGCCGAGACCACCCGTCTGAACCGCCTCGTCAACGACCTCCAAGAAGTCTCGCGCGCCGAGGCGCACGAACTCGACCTCCATCGCACGTTCGTCGCTCCGGGCGAAATGGTGCAGGCCGCGGTCAAGGCCGCCGCCCCGGCGTTTCAGGCCAAGCACGTCGCCCTCGAGAGTCACATCGAGCCCGGCTTACCCGCGATCGAGCTCGACCGCGAGCGGATGGGCGAGGTTCTCGCGAACCTCCTGGCCAACGCGCTGCGCCACACCCCTCCCGGTGGCGCAGTCAAGGTCTCGGTTGCTCAGCGACCTGACGCCGTCGAGTTCGACGTCGCCGACAACGGCGAGGGGATCGCCGCCGAGCACCTTGACCGCGTGTTCGAGCGCTTCTATCGCGTCGACCCCGCCCGCACACGCGCCACCGGCGGCACCGGGATCGGCCTCGCGATCGTCCGCGCCATCGTCGAGGCGCACGGCGGCAGCATCACCGCGACCAGCGACGGGCCCGGCCGCGGGACGACGTTCACGGTCACGATGCCGATCCCGACCGGCTGACCGCCATCGACATCCGGGGCGCGCAACCGCCACCATGACCGCCGGAAACGCCTGAAAGGCTGTTCAGCTATTCTGGCTTGACATGGCGCACGGCGGTAACGAGCACGACCCGGCGGAGCTCGAGCCGGAGTTCGTCCAGGCGGTCGCGGAGACGATGCAGGCGCTGGCGACGCCAAGCCGGCTGCGGATCCTGGGCCGGCTGCACGCCGGCGCGTGCTCGGTCAACGAGCTCGCGGCGGCGGTGGCAATGGAGTCCTCGGCGGTGTCGCATCAGCTCCGGGTGCTCCGGCATCTCGGGTTGGTGGTCGGCCGTCGCGACGGCCGGCGGATCGTCTACGACCTGCACGACGAGCACGTCGGTGAGCTACTCGAGCAGGCGATCGGCCACGTCGAGCATCTCCGGCAGGGCCTCAACCGCGGCAGCGTGGACGCAGCGCTTCAGGAGGCGTGATGTCGGGCGCGCGGCAATCCAGTCCGCCGCATCGGCACGAGCATGCGGCCCAGCACGACCACGGACACGAGCACCACCACCATCACCGGGATGGGGCCCACGGGCACTCCCATGGGCTGATCGACGATTCGATCAAGCGCTCGCGCGACGGTGTGCGGGCGGTGGTGATCTCGCTCGGGGTGCTCGGGCTGGCGGCCGTCGCGCAGACGGTGGTGTTCGTCGTCTCGGGGTCGGTGGCGCTGCTGGCCGATCTGATCCACAACTTCGGCGACGCGCTGACCGCGGTTCCGCTCGGGATCGCGTTCCTCCTGCGCTCCGAGCGGGCCGAGCGCACAGCCGGTCTGTTCGTGGTCGCCGCGATCTTCATCAGCGCTTGCGTGGCCGGCGTGGAGGCGGTCCAGCGCCTGATCCACCGATCGCCACCCACGCACCTGTGGGTGCTGGCCGGGGCCGGCGCGATCGGATACCTCGGGAACTTCATCGCCGCGAAGGTCCGCACCCGCGCGGGAAGGCGGCTGCACAGCCCGGCGCTGATCGCCGACGGCAACCACGCCGCCGCGGACGCCTACGTGTCGCTCGCGGTGATCGCCTCCGCCGCGGTGGTGGCGATCGGCGCGCCGATCGCCGACCCGCTGATCGGGCTCGCGATCACGCTCGTCATCCTGCGAATCACCTGGCAATCTTGGAACACGGTCCGCGGTAACGACCACCACCACGGGTAGCCCCTCCGGTATGCCGCTCGAGCTGCCGACGATCCCCACGTCCGTACCGGGGCGGCCGGCGGTGGGGCGAGACGACGGCTGGCTGCTCGCCGCGAGGCAGGCGCGCTGGTTGTCGTACTTCAGCCTGGCCTGGATGCTCGCCGAGGGGGCGCTCGGCGTGCTGGCCGGTGCCGAGGCGCACTCGATCGGAGTGATCGCGTGGGCCGTCGGCTCCGCGGTCGAGGCGGCCGCCGCGGTCATCGTGATCGTCCGCCTCACCGGCCGCAACCGGTTCTCCGAGACCGCCGAACGACGGGCGCAGAAGTGGGTCGCCGCCAGCTTCTTCCTGCTGATCCCCTACATCCTCTACGAGGCGATCGCCAAGCTCATCCAGGGCAGTCAGCCCGATCGAAGCTGGCTGGCGATCGCGCTGCTCGTGTCGAGCATCGTTCTGATGCCCGTGCTCGGGTGGGCCAAGCGCCGTCTCGGCGCGCGCCTCGGGTCGCGCGCGACCGCGGGCGAGGGCACGCAGAACCTGCTGTGCGCCGCCCAGGGCGCGATCGCGCTCCTCGGGCTCCTGCTGGCCAGCGCCGGCGCGGGATTCCTTGACCCGGTGGCCGCACTCCTGATCGCCGGGATCGCGGCCAGGGAAGGAATCGAGCTGTGGCGCGGGGACGGCTGCGCCTGCGCGAGCCTGCCCGGCTTCGCCACAGCCAATGCGGACGGCTGCGCCGACGAGGGCTGCGAGTGCTGCTGATGGCGGACCACCACGACCACACCCATGGCGGGCACGCCCACGGCGCCCACGAGGGTCACTCGCACGGCGTCTCGGCGGACGCCAATCGCGGCAAGCTCGCGATCGCGCTCGGGCTGATCCTCGCCTTCATGGCCTTCGAGGTCGCCGTCGGGGTGATCGCCGGGTCGCTCGCGCTGCTCTCCGACGCGGCCCACATGTTGACCGACGCGGCCGCGATCGCCCTCTCGCTGGTGGCTGTCCACCTCGCCGCCAAGCCCGCGAAGGGCACGATGACGTTCGGCTTCAAGCGGGCGGAGATCCTCTCGGCCCAGTTCAACGGCGCGACGCTGTTCGTCCTCGCGCTGGTGATCGTCTACGAGGCGATCCACCGGCTCTTCACCCCGCCGGCGGTGGCGGGCACCGCCGTGCTGATCGTGGCGCTGGTCGGCATCGCCGTCAACCTGGCGGCGACCTACACGCTCTCGAAGGCCAACCGCCAATCGATGAACATCGAGGGAGCGTTCAAGCACATCGTCACCGACCTCGCCGCGTTCATCGCCACCGCGATCGCCGGCACCATCATCCTCGCCACCGGCTTCCGCCGCGCCGACCCGATCGCGTCGCTGCTGATCGCCGGGATCATGCTCTACGCCGCCTACGGCCTGTTGCGCGACAGCGGCCGCGTGTTCCTCGAGGCCGCGCCCGAAGGTGTCGACCCGGACGCGATCGGCCGGGCGATGGCCACGGAGACCGGCGTGCGCGAGGTCCACGACCTGCACGTCTGGGAGGTCACCTCCGGCTTCCCCGCCCTCTCCGCCCACGTCCTAGTGGGCGAGCGCGACGACTGCCATGAGGTCAGCCACGCGCTCAAGCGACTGCTGCACGACGAGTTCGAGATCGAGCACACCACCCTGCAGGTCGACCACGAGCCCACCCAGCTCCTGACGATCGAGACCGAGGAGCAGCGACGCCGGGCGATCCACTCTGGAGCCGACGGCCGGCCACGAGCCCGGTAGCGATGGACGCCGGTTCGGCGACGCGGCAACTGCTACTGCGCCGCGGCCTGAACCTGGAGTACACGACCCTCGGCTGGAACGTCATCGCGGTGCCGATCCTGCTCATCACGGCCGCCGGCGCCGGTTCGGTCGCGCTCGCCGGGTTCGGCGTGGACTCGCTGATCGAGATCATCGCCTCCGCGGTCGTCGTCTGGCAGCTCAAGGGCGAGCAGGGCTCGCAGCGAGAGCGCGTGGCGCTGCGGATCATCGCCGTCGCGTTCCTGGCGCTCGCGATCTACATCGTTGTGCAGAGCGCGATCATCCTCACCTCACAGGCCCATCCTGGCCATTCGATGCTGGGAATCGTGTGGCTCGCGCTGACCGTCGCGGCGATGCTCGCCCTCGCCGCGGGCAAACGCGACACCGGCCGACGCCTTGGCAACCGGGTCCTGCAAACCGAATCTCGGGTCACGCTCATCGACGGCGCGCTCGCCGGCGCCGTGCTCGCCGGGCTCATCCTCAACGCCGTGCTCGGCTGGTGGTGGGCCGACCCGCTCGCCGCGCTCGTCATCCTGACCTACGGACTGCGAGAGGCACGCCACGCCTGGGAAGAGGCAGCCGTCTGAGAACACCACGCCGCGGGATCGGTACAACGGCGGTCCGCTCACTCCGGGCGGGACGCTCGATCACACGTGAGCCGGCTCGTCCGCCAGCCCCGGCGCGCCCGGCTCCTATCCGGCAAGTTCCTGGCGCTCGCGTGTTCTTCGCGATCGCGATCGGGCTTGCCGTCTCGTCGCCGCGGGCGTCGCCTTCGCGCTCGGACCCGGGAAAGGCATCGACACCTCCGCGTGGACGAGTGGTACGGGGCTCAGCGACCTCTGGCACACGATCCTCCACATCTACCTCGCGTCGATCGGCTACGCCGTGCTCGGCACCGCCCTGGCCGTCGTGCTGCGCTGCCCCGCGCTGGCGGTCGCGATCGGCGTCGCCTAGGCAATCCTCGTCGAGGCGATCATCGTCCGGCCCTGGGACAGCGGCGACCGATGGCTGCCCGGGCAGCTCCTGAGCGCGCTGGCCCACGGCGGCTCGAACACCGCCAGCTACGCCCACGCCGTCGTCCTCGTCAGCGTGTACGCGGCATTCGTCGCCGCGGGCACGCTCGTCCTCTTCCAGCGCCGCGACGTCTAGACCCACCCGCACTGCCACACCGCGTGTGATCGAAGCGGCATCGCGACGTAGTAGGGGTATGGTGAGACGATGCCCTGTCGACCCGACAGGGCAAGTGTGCGCTGACAGGAGTCGTGGCCGGTCGCACTGATCTCCGCCGCGCGTCCGCGACGCTGTTAGTTGGGATCTTCCTCGCCGCGGGATGCGGTTCGGTGACCGGCCAGGGCACGCAAACCTCCACCGGCGTCGGGGCCGCCTCTACGGGCACAACCGCCGCCTTGCAGCCGTCAGCCTCCCGTTCGATCCGGTCCGCAGACTCCGGCATCACCGGACAGTCGTCATCGTCTGCGGCGGCCCGTCCTCCGACCAGGGCTGCCCGCGCCGTCCGGTGATCGCAACGATCGACGTGCTCCGAATGCCTTCCGAGCAACGCATCGCCACGCTCGGCACCGACAACCGCGGCCACTTTCGGCGGAATCTCCCGCCCGGGACCCACGAACTCCGGGCACGCACCTCAAGCCAGTTGGTCTGGGCCCGAGTCGTCACGATCCGCGTTCTGCCACACCGGACCGAGCACACGACCATCACCTTCGCGCCGCGCCACCCCCTGCCTGTCGCACCAGAGGCCGCGTCCGGTTGACGCTGGCGCGTGCCGTCACTGCCATGACCTGACCAGGATCGCCACGTCCGGGATCCAACCAAGGCTGCTCGGCGCCGGCACGTTGAACAATCACGCCGCTGGAACGCGCTCGCCATTATCGCCGCCACACCCTGCGCGGCCATCCTCGCGATCATCCGCCGCTGCCCCCTGTCGCGCCCGCCGCCGCACGCTCCTCATGAGCCTAGTGCGGTAGAGGCAGTCAGCCGCCGATGTAGGACATCTCGATCTTGTCTCGCCGCGGTGTCCTGATCCGGCGCAGCTCCGAGTATCGGTCGGCCCGCCGGCCCCAGATCGAGCGTATCCGTGTGATGAGCGCTTCGTCACTCGCGCCCTCGCGAAGCAGCCCCCTCAGGTCATGGCCGGCGGTCGCGAATAGGCAGGTGTAGAGCTTGCCGTCGGCCGAGAGGCGCGCTCTGGTGCAGGCGCCGCAGAAGGGTTGGGTGACGGACGCGATTACGCCGATCTCGCCCGCTCCGTCGTGGTAGCGGTAGCGGGTCGCGACCTCTCCCGGGTAGTTCGGCTCTACCGGCTCGAGCGGCCAGTGCGCCTCGATCGCCGTGATGATCTCGGCGGCGGGGACGACGTCGTCCATCCGCCAGCCGTTGGTGGCGCCGACGTCCATGTACTCGATGAACCGCAGGACGTGGCCGCCGCCGCGGAAGTGCGCGGCCATCTGAGTGATGGCGTGGTCGTTGGTGGCGCGTTTGACGACCATGTTGACCTTGACCGGTGCCAGCCCGGCCGATGCGGCGGCGTCGATTCCGTCGAGCACTCGGGCGACCGGGAAGGCGACATCGTTCATCGCCGCGAAGGTGTCGTCGTCGAGCGCGTCGAGGCTGACTGTCACGCGGGTAAGCCCGGCGTCCTTGAGCGTCTGGGCCTTCGCGGCGAGGGCGGAGCCGTTGGTGGTCAGCGCGATATCGGTGATCCCGTCGACGTTCGCGAGCATCGCGACGAGCTGTTCCAAGTCTCGGCGCAGCAGCGGCTCGCCGCCGGTTAGCCGGATCTTCGAGACCCCCTCACTCGCGAACGCTCTGGCTAGCCGCGTGATCTCCTCGAACGTGAGCAGCTCGGCACGGGGCAGGAATGCGTAGTCGCGGCCGAAGATCTCCTTCGGCATGCAGTAGGTACACCGGAAGTTGCAGCGGTCGGTGACCGAGATCCTTAGGTCGCGAAGTGGTCGGGAACGACTGTCGAGGGCGGTGGTCATTTCGTGGGTGCCGTTTGTTAGAGCCACGGGCTGACGAGGATCGCGAGGTCGACCACGAAAAGCACGATCACGACGTCGTTGAGGACCGCGTTGCCGGGGAGCCCAGGCGCGATTTGGACCAGGCCCCAGAGCGCGAACGCGCTAACCAGGATCGAACGGGTCAGCAGCTCACGGGCGGTTTCGTGGTGGGCGAGCACGTGAGCGACGTACGCCGCGGCGGCGAGGAACAGGGTCGTGCCTTCGAGCGCCCGCGCCGGCGATCCGCCCGAACCGGCGCGCACCCCGATCGCAACCAGCCCGACGGCCGCGCTGGTCGCGATCAGACCACCCGCGAGGTAGCGAAGCGGCCTGTGGTGGGCGTTCACGATCCGATCTATTGTGGTCAACGCCCGACGGTCAGCGTTTGTAGTAGTCGGCGTTGAGCTGGATGTACTTCTGCCACTCGTCGGGCAGCTGGTCCTCGGCGAAGCACGCGTCCACGGGGCATGCCTCGACGCATGCGTCGCAGTCGATGCACTCCTCGGGATCGATGTACAGCTGCGCCTCGTCGTCGAACCCGGGCTCGTCCTGGGTGGGGTGGATGCAGTCGACCGGACACACCTCGACGCACGAGAGATCTTTCGTTCCGATGCATGGCTCGGCGATCACGTACGTCATCTGCTAGCCCTCCTGGCAGGCTCAGGCATAAGGGCGCGGATGCAGCATTGCATTTCAACCATGGTTGAAGTCAAGCGGTGGTCGATGCGCGCCGGCGAGAGCGGCTCGCCGCGCTCGTGGCGGTGTGGTTGCGGAGCGGGAGCACGCGCTCATCGAACATGCGGCACACCTCGATCGAGTCGCAGCTGCACCGGCTGCAGATCCTCAGCACCCGCCGCACGGACGTTGCCCGGGCGATCAGATCATCGAGCTCGGGCAGCTTCAGCACCGCGAGCTGGCGCAGCCGCTCGTGCGCGAGCTCGTCGCGCGAGCCGAGCAGGTCACGGATCTCCTCCAGCGTGAACCCGACCCGCTGCGCGGCGTCGATGATCGCCAGTCGGCGCAACACCTCCTCGCCATACCGGCGCTTCCCCCCGGCACGCTCGGGCTCGGGCACCAGCCCGCGCGCCTCGTAGAACCGGATCCGAGACGCGCTCATCCCGGCCCGCTCAGCCACCTCGCCAATCGGCATCTGCAACGCCACTTCGTTCATTTCTCCCGGCTCCCTTGACTTCAACCCGACTTCAAGAGCAAGCCTACCTGCATGACCCACTCGACAGTGGCCGAACATCGCCCAGCACACGCCCGATGCTCCAGCCGTGCCTGGGCCGAGCACGAGAGATCCAGGTGAGCCGAGAGGCGCCCGAGCTGCTGGTGGCGGTGAGCGGCAGTGTCGCGTCGCGCCGAGCCACTGCGATCGCCGCGGACCTGGCCAACACCTTCGACGCCCGATTGACCATCCTCCACGTCGTCCCACCCCTCCAATACCGCGTCGGTCGGCTAGCGCCGACGCTTCCGATCACCCAACGGCTCGACGACCCGCTGAGCAACCCGGTGCTTGCGCGCGCCCGCCAGATCGCATGGGCGGACGGGGTGAGCCCGCGCCTGATCCTGATCGCCGGCGACCCCGCCCCCGTGATCCTCGCCGTCGCCCGCGACCTTGCGGCCGATCTGCTCGTCGTCGGCACCAAACCAAGGCTCCTGCCGGGTGCCCTCGCCACCCGACGGCGAAGGTGGTTGCACGCCCACGCCCCCTGCCCCGTCCTCGAAGTCACAGCCGAGCCGCCAACGCCGCTGCGGTCCGCGCTTGACCCGATCCTCGCCACCTGAGCGAGCCCGCTCTCGCCGCCAAGCCCGCGAGAGCCGGCCCACCGAGTCAGGGAATCACTCAGGCGGGGGAAAGATCCCCAACTGACGCAGGCGGGAGAGGTTGTCCTCAACCCCGAGCGCGGACACCAGTCTCCCCTCGCAGACCTCGAAAATGTATAGCTCGTCGACCCGCTCGAACCTCCGCCCGGTCGCTGGCACGCCCAGCCATTCTCCGGAGTGGGTGCCCGAGCAGCGGAAGTGCGCCACGACCTTGTCTCCCTCCGCGATCAGCTCGACGATCTCCATCTGGAAATCGGGAAACGCGCTATGAAACGGCCGCACCCAACGCTGGGCCGCCTGCGCGAACTCGCCGGCGGCGATCTCGTCGAGCACGTCCGGGTTGCGCGCGAGGACTCCGTCCTGGACTAGCCGTCTCACGAGCTCCTTGTTGGCCTCCGTCGACATGTCCCTCACTTGTCCAAGTCCGCGAGGAGCTGCGATACGCGGCGCTGGATCTCATCGCGCATGGCGCGCACTTCCTCGACCGGACGGCCTTTGGGGTCTTCCAGCTCCCAGTCGATGTAGCGCTTGCCCGGGATGAAGGGGCACTCGTCACCGCAGCCCATGGTCACCATGATGTCGGCCTGCTCGGCGAGCTCGCGGGTGAGCAGCTGCGGCCTGCGGCCAGCAAGGTCGATGCCGAGCTCCCGCATCACCTCGACCACCTCGGGGTGGACGCGGTCGCCGGGCATGGTGCCAGCGGACAGCGCGGCGTGGTGGCCGTCGGCGGCACGCTCGAACAGCGCCTGGCTCATCTGCGAGCGCCCGGCGTTATGAAGACAAACGAACAGAACCGTGCTCATGGGAGCGGCAGGGTCGGCAGCGGCGTCCCGGTGCTCACGAGGAAACGGTAGCTGGCTGCCACTGCCTGGCGCTGGAGCCGAGATCGATCGCGGTCGCGCTCGCCGGCCCCAGGTGCGACCGACCTCGAGCGAGCAGACTGAAAGTCAGGCCCGTGGTCTGCTGACGGCGGTTCGTTGCGCGGGCTTCGTGGCGCGCCGTCGTGCGAGCTGCCACTCGGGCCAGCCCTCGCGCAGCCACTGGGCTCGGCGGCCGGCCGTGTCGAGGGTTCTGACTGCCTGGTGGGCGTAGGCGCAGAACGGGCCGCGGCAGTACGCCACGATCTCGCGGTCGAGGGGTAGCTCCGAGAGGCGCTGTTCCAGCTCGGTGAGCGGGATCGAGCGTGCACCGGCGATGTGACCGGCGTCGAATTCTTCGTGGGGGCGGACGTCGATGAGCACGTCCTCGCCGGCGCGCATGCGGACGATTAGCTCGTCGCGGCCGATCGTGTCGACCTCGGGTCCGAGGTAGTCGCGGGCGGCGCGCTCGACCTCGGCCAGCCGGGGGACGAGACGTCGCGGAGCGCCAGCCAGAGCGAGAGCGCCTCCTTGCCGGTAGCGGACGCTGGTTCCCCAGCGCGGCCATGCGGCGCGCGAGGGCGGCTGTCATCGGCGAGGCGCTTGTCGCAGTTGCGCATGTGCTGGACCGGGTCGTAGGCCGGGTCGCCGACGAACGGCTTAGGGTCGATCACCAGCCACGGCTCGCGCTGGGCCGCGAGGACGTTGCCGCCGTGCAGCGGGTCTTGCGGCCCGCTCGGACGCTGAAGCTGAGGCTGACCCTGGGCGGCCTTACACCCAGCACGTCGGCTGGCTACCGCTAGGCGGCGCGGCCAGAGTCAGAGAGGGCGGCTGCGAGCGCGTCGCACTGGTGGCGTTGATGGTTGAGCAGGCTGACCATGATCTGCTCGAGGGTCCGCTGACCGTCGGCGAAGCGCATCTCGCTGGCCGGGGGCACCGCGGCGAGCCGCTCGTCGGATAACTCCGCGAGCGGCCTCAGCCGGGCCCGAGCGGTCTCGAGGCGCTCCAGCAAATTGCGAGGATCGATCTTGCCTGACCGGTATTCCCCGGCGCCCCCGCTTTGGTCGTGACCTGCGCGTCGGCTGTGCGCGCCGCCGAATATCGGGATGCGGTGGCGGCGATCCGGTTTGCGGTGACCGGGCGGTGTATCGGCGTCGAGGTACTCGGCGATCCGGTGGTAGTTGTCGGCGGTGTGCATCGCGACGGCCGCGACGCTGCCGTCGCCGAGCTTCTCCCGCCCGGCGCATGGCGCGTGGAGTGCCGCGTCGTCGGCCGCGTCGAGTAGCGCGATCAAATCCGAGATCTGGTCGTCGGCGATCTGGAACAGCTGTGCTGCTCGTTCGCTCATCGAGATCAGTGGGAGCCCGGGCCGAGCACGCCGGTGAGGTGCAGGACCACGAGCGCGGTGACGGCCAGCACGACGATGACCACGAGGAGCAGCGACGGCCTCCTCGTGGTGGCGCTGTCGGTTGGGGCGTCGTGCTTGGACAGGGCTCCGGGCTGGGGGTGCTCGGGTTTGGTCGGGTTCATCGCGCTTTGGGTTGGGTCGTGGTTGGGGGTGGTGTCAGGCGACATCGCGACGGTTGGTCAGGAGCGCGCCGGCGCCCGCCGCGAACGCGGCGTAGGCGGCAAGCAGAAGGAGGCCGAGCGCGGGGGCGACGAGCTTGGCCGGGGTCTGGGTTTGGATGGCCCCGGCGATCGCGCCGGCGGCGGCGCCGGGCGCGTATTTACCCGCGGACGGGATGTTTCCGATCAAGGTTGTCTCGATCAGCAGCAACCAGACGCACAGCGCGACTATCGCGCCGACCTGTTGGCGGACGATGGCGCCGAGGCCGACGCCGATCGCGGCAAACAGCGCTCCGGCGGCTGCGCCGCCCGCGAACAGCTGCAAGTAGTCCCCGGCGGTCAGCTGGATGTGGATCCCGCGCGCGGCGAGGCCGGCCGCCTCGATCGCCGCCGTCAGTCCTTCGGCGAGCAGGCCGATGGCGACACCGGTGAGCGCGCCGGCGATGAGCTTCGCGGTGATCACCCGTCCACGGCGAGGGGTGGCCAGGAATGTCGGGCGGATCGTGCCGTGCCGGATCTCCGCGGTGATCGACATCGCACCGAGCAGCGATGCAAACAAGGCGGCGATGCTCGTGCCCCAGCCGACCACCTTCAGCTGGCCATCGGAGGTCGAGATGTGGCCGGTCGAGAGGCTGAGGACGTGGAGCAGGACGACAAGCAGGATCAGCCCCGTCATCCAGACCAACAGCAGGAGGCTGGTGCGAGTGGTGCGCTGCTTGAGCAGCTCGGATGAGACCAGGCGACTCACGCCAGTGCTCCTGTGAGCTCGAGGTAGGCGGCCTCGAGCGATCGAGCGCGGTCGTGCAGTTGGTCGAGTTCGAGTTGCCCGACGAGCTGGCCATCGTTGATGATCAGCGCCGTCTGGACGGTTTGCGCGACCTCGGCGAGCACGTGGCTCGAGATCAGGACCGTGCGCCCGCCGGCGGCGAAGTGGTGCAGGAACCCTCTCAGCCAGGCGATGCCGGCTGGGTCGAGCCCGTTCGCGGGCTCATCGAGCACGACCAGCTCGGGGTCGCCGAGCAGGGCGGCGGCGAGCCCGAGCCGCTGGCGCATCCCGAGCGAGTACGTGCGCACAGGCCGATCGGCGGCCCGCTGGAGCTCGACCAGCTCCAACAGCTCCTCGACCCGCGCGTACGGGATGCCGGTCGCGAGCGCGAGCGTCCGCAAGTGGTTGCGACCCGAACGCCCGGGATCGAAGTCGCCGGACTCGAGCAGTGCCCCGATCCGCCGGATCGGATCGGCGAGGTCGCGGTAGCGTCGGCCGAATACGAGCGCCTCGCCGGCGGTCGGCTCCGCCAGCCCGAGGAGGAGCCGCAGGGTGGTCGTCTTGCCGGCGCCGTTGGGGCCGAGGAAACCGGTGATCGTGCCGCGCTCGAGCGTGAAGGTGAGCCCGTCGACCGCAGCCACGTCCCCATACTGTTTCGACAGCGCGCGGACGCTCACGGCTGGCCCCGCAGAGGCCTCGGCCGCGTCCAGGCACGCGCCGTTGGCGGTCAGCGGTTTGAGCTGGCGGTCTTGCATGGCCGGGATGCTCGATCACGGGGAGCGCCGTCGCATCGTCCCGGCGGGGTGTTCGATCTACTCCCGCTGGGGTATTCCGGCGGCGCCGGCTGGCGCTAGATTCGCGTCGCGGTGCTCCGTCGCCATGAAGCCTTCGTCGACGCGGCCGTGCCGGTGCTCGTCGCCGCCGTGATCGTCACCGGCGAGGTCCTCCACGGGCACGGTGTGCCCATCACGGCCGTCGTGCTAGCGCTGGCCGCGGCGGCGACGCTGTTCGCCCGCCGCCGCTGGCCGGGGTGGACGCTCGCGGTGTCCGGCGTGCTGGTCGCGGTGCTGTTCCACGTCGACCGTTCCGCCAGCACCGTGGCCGTGCTCGCACCGGCCGTGGCGCTGTACTCGTTCGCGCTCACCCGTGGCCGTCGGGCCCAGCTCCTGGCGGGACTGGCGGCGGTCGGCGCAGTCCTGCTCGCGGACCTGCTGCATTCCGGGCAGCCAGGCGTGCTGCAGACGCTCGGGCACGTGCTGCTGGTCGCGATCCCCCTGCTGGCCGCCGAGCAGGTCCGAACCCACCGCGCCTACCTACGGCTGCTGGAGGAACGGCTCGCGCTCTCTGAGCGGACCCGCGAGCAGGAAGCGGCCCGCCGCGCCGAGCAAGAACGGCTGCGGATCGCCCGTGAGCTGCACGATGTCGTCGCCCACACCCTGACCGAGATCAACGTCCAAGCAGGCTCGACCGCGGAACGAACCACACCGGGCGACGCGCGAGCCACGCTCGAGACAATCGAACAGGCAAGCCACCAAGCGATCGGCGAGCTACGAGCGATCCTTGGAATCCTGCGCGACCCCGACCAGCCCGAGGCTCCACGCACACCCGCGCCAACCATCCAAGACGTCGCCGAACTCACAGACCGCGCCCGCCAGACCGGGCTCGACGTCGAGCTCGAAGTCAGTGGCGAAGCGCCGGCGCGGCTGTCGGACGCGGTGTCGCTCGCCGCGTACCGGATCGTGCAGGAGTCACTCACCAACGCCCGCCGGCACACCCCCGGCGCGCCGGTCACGATCCGTCTCGCCTACGACACCAGCCATCTCTCGATCGCCGTCGACAATCCGGTCGCAGACAACAACGGCAGCAACGGCGCCACGGCCCCGGGGGTCGGAATCACCGGCATGAAGGAACGCGCCACCGCACTCGGCGGCACCCTCCACGCCGATGCCATGGACGGCCGGTTTCACGTCAGCGCCGAGCTCCCCTACGAGCCCGGCCCGTGATCCGCGTCCTCGTCGCCGACGACCAGGCGGCGGTCCGCGACGGATTCGCCGCTCTGATCGACGCCCAGGAGAACATGCTTGCCGCCGGCACCGCCGCGAACGGACGCGAAGCAGTCGAGAAGGCGCGCCGCACGTTCCCGCACGTGATCCTCATGGACATCCGGATGCCGGTGCTCGACGGACTCGAAGCGACCCGGCTGATCTGCACGGACCCGACGCTCGAGCGAACGCGTGTGCTCATCCTCACCACGTTCGACCTCGACGAATACGTCTACACCGCGCTCCGATCCGGCGCCAGCGGCTTCCTGCTCAAAGACACTCCACGGCGCGAACTGCTCCACGCAATCGAGGTGATCGCCGCCGGCGACGCACTCCTGTCGCCTCGGATCACCCGCCGGCTGATCGCCGAGTTCGCGGCCCGCCGAGATCCTCTCCAGCCGCCACCGGCTCTCGCCGAACTGACCGACCGCGAACACGAGATCCTCCGGCTGATCGCCCGCGGCCTGAACAACGACGAGCTCGCAGGCCGGCTCGTCATCAGCCCGCTCACCGCCAAGAGCCACGTCCGCAACATCCTTCGCAAACTCGACTGCCACGACCGCGCCGGGCTGGTCGCGATCGCCTACGAGAGCGGACTCATCAGACCCGGCGAACAAACCTGACCACGACCCTGCAAGCACGCCGCGCTGCCAACACGACCACGCCGGGCAGACTCGCTCGTCGCGCTTCGCCACCCAACCAGCGCCCGGCCGTCCCTGCATCCCCCGAGAAACACCGGCTCGCGACGGAGAGTCCCGCTCTGTCGCCGCACCGGGTGCGTCCCTTAGCTGCTCCAGGAGCTCGGCGGTCCAACGGAGAACTCTCCGATCAGGTTGACAAGCTCGTGCCGCCGGACAGGACTACGTCGCCTCCGAATGGTCTTTCTTGTGCGCCGATGGGCTGTCCAGTACGTCCGGTACAGTCCCGTCGTGCCTGCGGCAACAGCCGACAAGCAGTCAATCCATGAGTGACCGGGTTAGCGAACGCCGCCGTGCCGCGCAGGTCGCCCGCCACTATCGCGACCGAGAGAACCTGACGATCGCCGAGATCGCGCGCCGCCTGGGCCGTGCGGAGGCGACCGTTAAGGCGTACCTGTACGACCCATCTTAGGCTAACAAAAGACCCAGATGGCTCATGACAGACCGCGTTACAGAGCGACGCCGCGCCGCGCAGGTCGCCCGCCACTATCGCGACCAAGAGAATCTGACGATCGCCGAGATCGCGCGCCGGCTAGGACGTGCCGAAGGCGACCGTCAAGGCGTACCTGTACGACCCGTCTTAGGCTAACAAAAGACCCAAATTGCTCATGACAGACCGCGTTAGCGAGCGACGCCGCGCCGCGCAACTCGCGCGCCACTACCGCGACCAGGAGGGCCTAACGATTGCCGAGATCGCTCGCCGGCTGGGGCGCGCAGAGGGAACCGTGAAGGCCTATCTCTACGATCCAATGGGCGTCAAGGCGCGCGAGGTCAAGGCGCGCTACCGGGGCGTGTGCCGGGGCTGCGGCGCGCCGACGAGCGCGCGCAACGGATATGTGCCGCGGCACATATCCGTTGTTCTGTTCCCGACTGGGTTATGTGGCCGGTAGTTGGACGTGGTCTGTGATCACGGGCGCTGGCGGCGTGGTGTGGTCGCTGCCGGCCACATAATGGTCAGAGCGATGCGAGCCAGTTCAGCAGGGTTTCGTCCGAGCGCCAGATTGGGTTGGTGCGGTGTCCCGCGGTGCCGCCGGGAGGTTCGGTGGCCAGCAGAGCTTGTTGTTTGGCTTTGGTGTTGATCTCGGCGTAGCGGTTGGTGGTCGTGAGGTCGGCATGGCCTAGCCAGCCGCGGATCACGTTGACCTCGACGCCGGCCTCGAGCAGGTGGACGGCGGCGGTGTGGCGGAAGGTGTGCGGGCCGATCCGTCGGCCGGTTCTTGGGTCGTCGAGCTGGGCGGCGTGGCGGCGGACGATCTTGTAGATGCCGTAGCGGGTCAGCGGCTGGCCGCGGGCGGTGAACACCGGAGTTGTGGGTGGCGGTGCCGGGCCGTTCTCGGATTCGAGTAGCTCGTGGATCATCCGCGCGGTTGGTTCCACAGTGGACACGTTCTCCATTTGTCGCCTTTGCCGTGCAGCCGGACGGTCGGATGTGCGTCGAGATCGAGGTGTGTGACCCGTAGGTCGGCCGCTTCTTGGACGCGGGCGCCGGTGTTGTAGAGGAACAGGATCAGCGCGCGGTCGCGCAGCGCGTGCCGGCCTCGGGTCGGCAGGTCGTGGAGGAGTTGTTGGATCTCGTCGCGTTCCAGGAACCTGGTTTCGGGTGGCGCGACGCGTTTGGTCGGGATCGCCGCGACCTGCTGGCAGCACATCAGCATCTCCGGCGAGCGGGTGGCGATGTATTCGAACAGGGCGTGGATCGCGGCGAGCCGCTGGTTGCGGGTGCGGATGTGGTTCCCGCGGTCCTGTTCGAGGTGGCGCAGGAAGCCGACGATCCGCTCGAACGTGAGATCGCCGACCGTCAGTTTGGTGATCTTCGAGCGCTTCTCGGTGGCGACGAACAGGATCAGCAGTCGGATCGTGTCGCGGTAGCTGCGCACCGATGAGGGCCGGAGTCCTTTGACCGCGATCAGGTGATCGAGGAAGAACGACTGGATCAGCTGCCCGAGCGGAGTGTGCGGGCTCATCGCCTGCTCTCCAGCTCGCGCCAGGCGGGTTCGGCGTACCGCTCGAACCGCCGGTTGGCCTCAGCCAGTAGGTCTGGGGTGATCGTCAGGTAGACCGCGGTTGAGGACGGATCGACGTGCCCCATGAACGTCGAGAGCCGGTGCAGTCGGGCGGCCGGGTCCAGCCCCTCGCGGTACCAGCGCAGCAGGCAGCCGACGGCGAAGCTGTGACGGAGGCTGTGCAGCGTCGGTGGCCTGACTCCGTCGGGCACTGGCAGCTCCAGCCTGAGGACGAGCTGGTGGAACGTCTGGCTGGCGGTGCGTGGGTGCACGGTTCGGACGCGGTCGAAGGTGAACAGCGGCTCATCACCGCGGGTCGCGCCGTCCTCTGCACGTCGTTGGAGTTGCTCGGCGAGCAGGGCCGCGATCCTTGGTCCGTGTGGAACGAGGCGGCTCTTGCCGAACTTCCCGCCTTTGACGACGAGCAGGTCGCGGGTGGTGTCGACGTCGCCGATCCGCAGTCCGCACGCCTCGCCGGCACGGAGCCCGAGCCCGTAGCAGAGCCCGAAGATCGTCCGATGAGTCGCGCCCCGGCGCGGCGCTCGCGAGTTGTCAGCAAGCGCGCCGGCGGCGTCCAGCAGCCGCCGGGCCTGCGCCTGATCGAATAGGAACGGGATCCGGTTCGCGGTGGTCCGCCGCCGTCGGGTCTTCAACGGTGAGACCGTGAGCAGCTGCTGGCTGACCGCCCACTCCAGCAGACAGCCGACGACACCGAGCAGATGGTTGAACGACCGAGGTCGTGACCGCGACCTGGATCCGAGGAAGTCATCCAGCACCCCGGGTGTGAGCCGATCCAGCCTGATGATCCCTCGCGCGTCGGCGAACCGGACCAGCAGCCGCAACTCGTGCTCCTCGCTGAGGTACTTGCGGCCAAGGGCACGGTTGTGCTCAAGGAATCGTCCGGCCACGAGTTCGATGCTCTCGGCGGTCATGCGAGCACCTCCTCGCCATCGCCAAGCGCGACCTCACGCAGCGGCTCGACCGCGATCTTCGCGTAGATCTCGGTTGACTTCGCGGAGCGGTGTCCGACGAAGTCACCGATCGTCTTCAGCGCGAAGTCAGCGTCGACGAGCCGCTGCACGCACGTATGACGCAGCGTGTGCGACCCGGGACGCGGCACATCGATCCCGGCCTTGATCAGGTAATGGCGGGCGCGAGCTGAGACGGCCGCCGGGGTGAACGGCTCGACCGGCGCGACCGCCCGGAAGAACACCCGACGGCTCCCGGTCTGTGGCCGCCCAGCTCGGAGGTAGTCCACCAGCGCGTCCCCGACCGACGCTGAGAGCGGGAACGCCGTCGAGTGCCCCGCCTTGCGCTCCGGGATCGCCAGGCGCTCACGCTTCCAGTCGATGTCATCCAGCGTCAACGCGGCGACCTCGCGTCCGCGCAGCCCATAGGTCACCAGCAACAGCAAGATCGCCCAGTCGCGCCTGCCCGCTGGGGTGCGCCGATCGACGCCGGCCAGGACCCGGCCGACCTCCTCCCACGTGATCGACCGCGGGATACTGGAGAGCCGGTAGAACTGCGGGCGGTCCATCACGCCGCTCAGGTCAGTAGTGGTCGCGCCCTCGCGGTGCGCATAGCGCAAGAACACGCGCAGCACCCCACACCCATCGCGGATCGTCGCCTTCCCCAGCCCCGACGCCGCGCGCTCGGCCACGAACGCGGTCAGGATCGCCGGCGAGAGCTCCGACAGGCTCGCAACCCCGATCCTCGCCAAATAGGACTCGAACCGGGTGAGGTGATGCTCATAGGACTCGATCGTCCTCGGGGCGACACCACGCTCAACGGCCAGATACTCATAGAACCCGGCAAGCTCCTCGGCGAACGGCCTCGGCCGACGCCGCCGACCGCGACCGACAAACCCGGGGACCGCCAGCCGCAGCATCTGCTCCACCGGCCCACGAACCTCCGTGACGAACCTCTCGTCACGACGACGAGTACGACGCTGACGCTCGGCCACGAACGCGTCGACGTGGACAGGCAGATCCGCAACAGCGCCCGCGCCACGAGCGCGAGCGAACTCGCCGAACTCGACCAACAGCGGCACCCGCCGCACGACCGACTTCCACGAATAGCCCCGCTCGTCCAGCGACGCGACGTACCGCTCGATCTCCGCGCCGATCCATGACGCCCGGACCCGGTCGACCGTGCCGGGCCTGACGAAGTACTTCTCCAGCATGAGGGACAACCTCCTCGCGAAAAATCGGCAGAGGAGGGACCCTCAGATCGAACCGCAGAGTTATGTGGCCGACTGCCGCACGTCACGCGCGCCAATCGCCGTAATTGCGGGAACTACTTCAAACGCCGGCACATAACCAGGTCGGGCACAGAAGACTGAATATGTGCCCGGGCACATATTCGGTCAACGCATAGGTCGGGACGCCATCGAACCGGCGCAGCGTCCGGTCCAGCCCAATCACCACCGACGGCAGCGTCTTGTCACGCAACGGGACCACGACCCGATAGCGCGACCATGCCAACCACGCACAGAACAGCACCGTCTTCGAGCCGGCGACGACCGGCCCCTCGCCATAGTCCCACTGCACCCACAACCCCGGCTCCGGAATCCACGGCCTCGTGCGCCGACCGTGCTTCTGGCGCCAACGACGCTTGGCCTCAGCCACCGCCCGCCGGGTGGTGCGCTCGGACCCCTCATAGCCCATCGCCACCAGCTTCCGATGCGCCTGATCGGCCCGGATCTGCCCACGCGACCGGTCGACCAGCTCCTCGATCTTCGCCGCCACCGGATCCGCCATCGGCCGCCGATGCTTGGCCCGCGCTGGCGGCGCACCACCTGTCTGCTCACGCACCGCGACCCAGTGCGCCACCGTCTTGTGATCACAGCCGACCAGCGCTGCCGCCCGGCGCAACGAACCCGTCAAGTCAAACGCCTCAAGAATCTCCATCACTTCCTCCGGTCTCTTCACGATCGGCCTCCTCGGCACGCGTCGACAACGCGAGCCCGAGTACCGACACCTCAGGACAGAACCGCGGGGAGAAAACTTGGCCGCCCATCGGGAGAAACCACGGCCGCCAGTGGGGAGATTCAGTGGCCGCCTATGGGGAGGTTTCCATGGCCGCCGTCACCTGCGGCGGGCGTAGCCGCCGCGCAGGCGGTCGGTCCTCCGCGTCGAACAGCGTAGGTCAGGCGCGCGCGGTTGTGGTCCGCGCGCGGCCGGCTATTCGAACCGAAGGACCGACCTTGCTCACGGTACGCGGTGGGCCGGGCTGATCCTGCTCATCTTCCTGGGAAGGGAGGTCGTTGTGCTGCACGTTGGGTTGGATCTGAGTCGCAAACGTGTCGACGTGTGCCTGATCTCGAGCGAGGGAGAGTTGGTCGAGCATTTCCGAGCGCCGGCGGACCGGGACGGGCTGTATGGGTTGACGCGGCGGGTGGCGGTGTACGGGGAGCCGGTGCGCGGGATCGTTGAGTCGATGAACGGCGCGCGGTTTGTGCACGACGAGCTGGTCGGACACGGGTGGGAGGTGTTGGTCGCCGATGCGCAGCGGGTCAAGGGGCTGGCGCCGTTGGCGTGCAAGACCGACAAGTCGGCATGGGCGGCGGCTCACCCCGGAGCGATGAAATGCTTATTGCAGGGTCTAGTCGAAACTCAGGCACCTTCATTCGGCTGACGCGCCGGGCGCGGTCGCCGTGTCGATAGTGGAGGCAGTTGAGCCCGAGACAAGTCTGGTGCTGGGCCGCGGGACCTCGGATTGTCGCTGCGAGCACGAACCCCAGATTCGGTTATCACCAAGGTCCCTCCTCGGCGGGTCGGTCATTGTCAACCGCCGGAAGGAGGCAGCAGTGCAGCAGATCTATGGTCGGGTGGCCGGGCTGGATGTCCATCGCGACAATGTGGTGGCGTGCTTTCGCAGGCTTGGTCCGCGGGGTGGTGTGGTGTTCGAGAAGGAGCGGTTCGGGGCCACGACGGCGAGGCTTCGGGAGCTCGAGGCGTGGCTGGCCGAGCGGCAGGTTGAGTTGGTGGCGATGGAGGCGACCGGCGTGTACTGGAAGCCGGTCTACTACGCGCTTGAGGCGAAGTTCGCGGTGTGGCTATGCAACGCTCGACACGTTAAGAAGGTCCCTGGTCGCAAGACGGATCTGACCGATGCCGAGTGGCTGGCTGATGTCGCCGCGCACGGGATGATCCGCCCGAGCTTCGTGCCGCCACCGCCGATCCGTGAGCTGCGGGAGCTGACCCGTTATCGAAAGACCCAGAGCGCCGCTCGCGCGGCCGAGATCCAACGGTTGGAGAAGGTGCTGCAGGATGCCGGGATCAAACTGACTTCCGTCGCCTCCAGGGTCCTGACCCAGTCGGGCCGAGCGATGATCGAGGCGCTGATCGCCGGCGAACGCGACGGCGCGAGGCTCGCCGAGCTGGCGATGGGCAAGATGCGCCCGAAGGTCCCGGCGCTGACCGAAGCGTTGACCGGGCACTTCGGCTCCCACCACGCCGTGGCATGCGGTCGGATCCTCGGTCACCTCGATTTCCTCAACGCGTCGATTCAGGCGCTGAGCGAGCAGATCGACGCGCGCACCGCCGCGTTCGCATCGGTGTACACGTCGCTGTTGCCGGTACCGGGCTTCGATCGGCTGTCGATCGACGTGATCATCGCCGAGACCGGCGCCGACATGTCACGTTTCCCAACTCCCGGGGATCTCGCGTCCTGGGTGGGTGTGTGTCCCGGCTCGCACGAGTCGGCGGGCAAACGCCGACGCGTGGGAACGACCAAGGGCAACCCGTGGCTGCGGCAAGCGCTGATCGAGTCCGCCCGCGCCGCGGCGCGGACCAAGGGAAGCTACTTCGGCGCCCAATATCGCCAGATCGCTCGCCGTCGCGGCCCTAACAAGGCAGCCATGGCGATCGCGCACTCTCTGATCGAGCTGGTCTGGCACTTGCTCAGCACCGGCGAGGTTTACAAGGACCTCGGCGATGACTACTTCACCAGCCGCCAAGACCCCGAGCGTCGAGCCCGCCGTCTCGTCGCCCAGCTTGAAGAGCTCGGCTTCAAAGTGACCCTAGAGGCGGCCGCCGCCTAAATCGCTCCCAAACGTCCGCCGCTCGCAACCCGGCGTCGCGCCGAGTGGCTTTCGAACGCCATTTTCCCAGACGGTTGCCGCAGCTCGATGGGGCATTTCACCCCAGATCGACGCCCGCGTGTTGGCGGAGCTGTCGTTCCGGGATCTGGTGCCGGCGATCTGGCTGCCGACGCCCGAGCTCCGCCAAGAGCGTGAGCGGTCGAGGTGGCGGCTGCACCTGGTCAAGCACCGCTCGATCCTCAAGAACCGGGTGCACGCGTCGCTGATCGCGTTCGGCCATCAGGTCCCGATGGCGGACCTGTTCGGCGCCGGCGGCCGCCGGCTGCTCGCCGAGTTGGATTTCCCGGAGCCGTGGCTTGGTCACGTCCGGGCGAGCGTTGAGCTGATCGACGATCTCGACCGGCGGATCGGCGAGATCGAGCGCTGGCTGCAGCACTCGGGCGCCGATCATCGCTACATCCCGCTGTTGATGAGCGCCCCGGGGATCGGGTGGGTCACCGGCTTCACAATCGCCGCCGAGATCGGTGACATCAGCCGCTTCTCCTCGCCGGTCAAGCTGACCGGGTACACCGGCCTGTGCCCGCGCGTGAACCAGTCCGGCGACGTCGATCGCCGCGGCCCGCTCTCCAAGCACGGCCCCAGGTATCTGCGCTGGGGGCTGATGGAAGCCGCGATCCACGCCTCCACGCACCCGCTCTACAAGGAGCGCTACCAGCGCACCAAGCGCCGCCTCGGCCGCCAGCGCGGCGCGAAGGTCGCCCAGATCGAGCTCGCCCGCAAGCTGACCGAGGCGATCTGGTACATGCTGACCCGCAACCAGCCGTTCAAGCCCTTCGCTCCGGAAGGCGCCCTAATTCGCCTGACTGCCTGACAGTCCTTTTTTGACATGCGCCGCCGGAGCGAGCCCCGATAACACCTGGTCCTCGAAGTCTGATGAAGCGATAGAGACATGGGCACTGCTCCACACCACCACCAACCCGCCCGCGCACCGTGACGACGTCCTGCCAGGTTCACGCTGTCGCGTCAAGCGCCATCAGCCCTGCTGTTCACTCCAGTGCACTTGCTGAGGCGCTTGACACGGCAGCGCTCACCCGGCGAACAACACTCAAGGCGTCAGGGATCTGACATCAAACAGGCGAGGGACTTGACACCGGGCCCTCGTTCATAGAGGCGATTTGCGAGAGCAGGTCCCTCGGGTGGCTTTGCCCTCCTTTGGTGGGGCTGACAGGCATGTCGTCACATCCGTTCGCGTCGCGATCAACTTGGACGGGTCCGCCGGATCGCCGGCTCCGTTTCGGCGAGCCGATGCAGGCACTTGCCGGAGCGTCGCGATCGTTTTCGCGGCATGGGCGGCCCAGGCAGGCCGTCGCTAGCTGCTCGCGAGCCCGCCATGCGGCCACCTCGGCGAGGGTGAGCGATGAGGCTCGTGGCCCCGTACGCCGCGATCCGCACGGGGCCATCGGTCCTGCGCGCGCAGGAGACTCGGCGGCGCGCTGTTGTGTCCGCGGCCGGGTCGCTTGTCCTTGCGGCCTATGCTGCGGTCTTCGCCCAGGCCTGCGGCTCGAACGCGCCGTCGAGCGGGGCGCCCGTTATGTTGTGGGCGAGGTTCGCCATGGTCGTGTGGCCGACCTGGGCGACCACGTCGAATAGGGCGGCGTGGGAGTATCCGGCGTCGAGCAGCGCCTGCGTCTCCTCGTCGGTGACGTGGCCCTTCTTGGTCACCAGGCTGCGCGCGAAGCGGTACAGCGCGGCGAGCTGGGCGTCCTCGGGCTCGTCGCCTGTGCGCGCCGCGGCGACCGCGTCCTCGTCGGCCCTCTGCATCAGCGCGAACGTGGAGTGCGCGGCCATGCAGTAGTCGCAGTCGTTCTCGAGGCTGACCGCGAGCGCGACGATCTCGCGTTCGACTCCGCTCAGCTCGCTGCCAGCGAGGGTCTGGCGCAGGTCAACAAAGCCGCGGACAAGCACCGGCGACTCTGCCATAGTCGCGGCCAGGTGCGGGACGAAGCCAAGGCCCTGCTCGAGCGTGCGAAGCGCCTCGGCGGAACCTTCCGGCGCGGAATCGATCGTGTGAATTGGGAAGTTGGGCATTCGTTGTCCTCCATTCGGGTCGCCCGTCATGCGGGCCGTTTCGGAGGGCAGGATGCGATGACGCTGACCGCCTCGCAATTCCGCGCGAGGGAATCGCGCGAGTCGGACCGCGCTCATACACTCAGCCGGTGACCATCACCCGGCTGGCGCCCGCAGCGTTCGACAGTCCCGTCGGGGAGCTCCTTCGCCATTGGCGTCGGGTGCGGCACGTGAGCCAGCTCGAGCTCGCGACGCGTGTGGCGACGACCCAGCGCCACGTGAGCTTCGTCGAGAGCGGCCGCTCGCAGCCGAGCCGTCAAATGTTGCTGAGGCTCGCCAGGGCGCTCGACGTCCCGATCCGCGAGCGCAACCAGCTCCTGCTCGCGGCGGGCTATGCGCCCCTCTACCGGGAGGCGGGCCTCGCGGACGCACAGGCCGCGCACGTGCGTGCTGCTGTGGAGCGGCTGCTTGACGGCCACGAGCCCTACCCGGCGGTCGTGATGGACCGTCGCTGGAACGTCGTCAGGACCAACTCCGCCGCCGAGCAGTTATTTGGCTGGCTGCTCGGCGATCGCGAGCTCGACGAGCCGCCGAATGTGATCCGTTTCATGTTTCACTCTGAGCTGCTGCGCCCGTACCTCAGCAACTGGGAGGCGGTCGCCGAGTCGCTCATCCAGCGTGTGCACCGCGAGGCCGTCGGCGGCGTGCCCGACCGTGACGCCGTCGCACTGCTCGACGAGGTCCTTGCCTATCCAGGCGTCCCAACCGGATGGCGGGTGCCCGACTTTCGCAGTCCGCCGCTGCCGGTTGTGCCGGTCGAGTTCGAGAAGGACGGCATTGCGGTGAGCTACTTCTCGACGATCACCACGCTTGGCACACCCCAAGACGCGCTGCTACAGGAGATTCGCATCGAGAGCTTCTTCCCCGCGGACGAGGCCACTGCCGAGCACCGGTGGACGGCCCGCCCAGCCGATCGACACGCGGCGGCGCGTAGCGGCCTTGAGACGCCTGAGCAGAAGGCAGGAGCCGGGCCGCCGGGCTGACACCGCCCGACACTCGCACCACGCGCATAATCGCGCCATCCCGACGCGGTTGTCGCACTGGCGAGCACCATCGCCCTGCGAGGGTTCGTGCGTCTGCATCGGATACCACGAGCCGAACGCTCTTCACCGAGCCGGGCTCCGTCCGTCGCGCGGGCAGGCCGGCTCGAAAACGTAAACCCAAACAAGTTGCCGCGGCCTGCCTCGCTGGACGCGACCGATCCGACCGGCCGCCGCCACTCAGGCCTGATGACCCGCTTTCGTTCGGCAAAGACACTTCCGGCGACTGGATCGCAGCCCCCGGCTTGCGCGCGGATTCGAGGACTGACCGCGGTTGTCGCGCGCCGACCGCCGGCACGGGACTTGAGATTGGCGAAGAACTAGGTAGGGCGCGTACGCTGGGGTCGCACCTGCGTTCGTGTCAAGGGGTAAACGGCGAGAGGGCACGCGATGAATAGGTCCGAGTGCCGCGCTTACGCTGACTGACGCCCGGGCCGCGCCCGCAAACGCATCGAGCGGCCCGAACAGGAGGCAGCCCACCTGGTCGTTGCGGCGCAGTAGCCAGTTGCCGATCGCCAGGGTCTCGCAGCCGCCGTAGCCACGGTCGGCAGCGAGCAGCATCGAGCCGCCGAGAAACACCAGTGTTGCGTCGCGGGTTTGCGACAGCGTCAGCAATCCGGCAACGGCCGCGCAGTTGAGGCAGGTCGCGAGGTGGCTGGTCTGCCTGAGCGTGCGCTTGGTGAACGCGAGCCGCGTCGCCTGCGCCGCGATGAGGACGATGGGCATACCGACGATCCCGAGCGCCAGCTGCCACCAGGAGATCCAGCCTCCGCCGGCGACCATCCCGCCGGCGAGCAGCGCCACCCCGACCAGCACTCGTGCGCCCGTGCCCAGTCGGCCGATCGCGCGCGGGCGGCTGACCACCGGCGCACGGGTTGCCTGACTGACTGTTGTGTTGGGCATGTTCGTCATGCCGTCGAGCGTAAGCCCTCACCCCGGGGGGAGAGTCAAGCGGCCTTGCGAGGATCGTCGCCGGTCAGCTCGTGCTCGGCGTTCCCCGCGAGCATGTCCGCGCGCTGCGCACGGAACGTTCTGATCCGGTCGCGCACCTGCTCGAGCTCTCCGATGCGTTCCTGGATCCGTCGCTCCGCCCGGTCAAGCAGCGCGGCGAGCCGGGGTCCGATCGGCTCCTCGGGCCGCTCGAGGTAGACGCCGGCGAGTTGTTCGATCTCCTTGATCGTCAATCCCAGCGACCGGAGGTTGGTGATGACTTGGCAGCACCACAGGGCCGAGGAGTCAAACAGCCGGTAGTTGCACTCGCTGCGGCCCGCCGAGTAGATCAGCCCGTGACCTTCGAGCTCCCGGATGGCTTTGATGGTCAGCCCGGTTCGTGCCGCGAGCTGCCCGATCGTCATCAGCTCCTCGTGTTCAGGCATCGGTCAGATCACCCAGTTGGCGACTGGTTGGCCGAGGGCGTTGCCGAAGGTAGCCGCGTTGGTGAGGTGGCCGAGCCGGTAGCCGTCGTCGATCGAGAGTTCGAATGTTCCGGGATGCCCCTCGATCCAACCGGCGGCCGCCTCTGAGGACGCGAGGAAGTGGACGTAGCGGCAGAAGTCGTTAATCACGTCCGAGCCGAATTTACGCTCCGGGATGACGAATGACATGGTGGTTGTGGCCGGCTGTAGGTCGGTTGGACCGGCGGGCGAGATCGCGAGGGAGATCTCCGCGCCGGTGGCTGCGCAGCGGGAGGTCACTCGCGCAGTCTCGCCTAGCAGCTCGGGTAGAAACAGCGTGTCCCACGCGCACCATGCCGAGACGGTCCGCCCGCCGTGTAGGTGGAGGCGGTGGTGCCCGATGTGGGGGATGCTGAGGCCCATGAATGCGGTGAAGTGTCCTCGGTCGTCGCGCTGAGCTTCAGGCCATCGATCGATGGTCTGCTCAGCCTGACCGGGTGAGAGGTCCACGGCCTCCGCGAGGCGCTCAATCGGCACCGGCGCTCCTTCGGCGAGGAGTCGGAGCAGGGTCAACGCGATCTTCTGCTGGCGGCGGTCGAGTGTGTGCCTCGCGTCGTGGATCTGGGCGGCGAGACGATCGATCTGTGCGCTGCTGGTCATTTCGTCCTTCCTTCGAAATTGTGCTTGCGCTGTGCGGCGAGAGGCGTCATGCGTCGCGTTCCACGAGGCGGTAGTTACGCACGGCTAGCGTGAGCGCGAGCGCGAGCCAGCCGAGCGAGATCAGGATCAGGCGCGGGAAGTCGCCGCCGAGATGTCCTGCGACGGCTTCGCGGAATGCCTGCACCGGGGCGGCGAAGGGCACGAGGTATTCGGCGACCTCGGGCAGCGCGCCGGGGAGGCCTTGCAACGGGTACTGGACGCCGGCGAGCAAGAACACTGGGGTGAAGATGGCGATGTTGATCTGGTTCGCCGCCTCCGGGCTCTTTGCCGCACCAGCGATCGCGAACCCGAAGCCGGTGCCGGTGAGCACGGCGATCGCGGTGAGAGGGACGATCCAGATCAACTCGGGGCTGTAGTGGATCGTCGCGCCGAGCGCGATCGCTGCGGCGAGGAACGCGACAGTCTGGACGACCGCGACCGCGAGACGGGTCAGTACCTGCGCGGCGATGAACGCGTGCGGGGAGATCGGCGTCACGGCGATCCGCTTGAGCACGCCCTGGGCGCGGTAGCCGGAGGCGCTGCCGAGCATCCCGTCTTGATTGAAGTGGGCGGCGATGAACGCGGCGAACCCGATCGCGGTGAAGGTGAAGAAGCTGATGCTCCCCCCATGCGCGAGCCCGAAGTGAAGGCGTCTGACGAGCGCGAGGACCGCGAGCAGGATGAACGGGGAGACGGCCGCGAACCACACGGTGTCCAGTGAGCGGTAGAACATCTTCACGCTCGCGGCCAGCAGCGGACGTAACTGCGATTGGGCCGTCGGCGTCATGGTCAGTCCTCCTTCAGCTGGTAGACACGGCTGGCGATCAAGAGCAGCGCAGCGATCCAGGGGCCGGCGATGAGCAGCTGGTGCCCGTAGTGGGTGATGCTCGCGCCGCGCAGCGCGATCCCGCGGAGCATGTCGAACATCGGTACGAACGGGATTGCGTAGTCGGTGATCTCCTGCGCCAGGTGTGGGTAGGCGCTGCGGGGCCACATTGCGCCGGAGAGGAACAGGATCGGGATCGCGGCCATCACGTCGAGCGTGTTCGCGCCGCCTGGGGTGCGGGTGACGCCAGCCCAGATGAAGCCGATGCTTAGCGCGGCGAGCACGATCATCGTGACGGGCACCAGCTCCCAGGCGAAGTTCGCGCCGAGCTTGATGTGCGCGCCGAGCAGCTTCGCGGCGCCGAGCACTACGAGGCTCTGCACGACGCCGAGCCCGACCCGCGCGAGCACGTGCGCGGTGATGAACGTGCCCGATGAGATCGGCGTCGCCGCGATTCGCTTGAGCACGCCCTGGGCGCGATAGCCGGCGGCGGCGCCGGTCATCCCGTGCTCGGCCGCATAGGTGACGTACCAGAAAGCGGCACCGACGGAGATGTAGTCGAAGAAGTTGACCTGCCCGGTGCCGGTCTCGAACCGCAGCTGATGAAACAGCGCGATCACGGCGGCGAAGATCAGCGGGGTCATGAACGCGACGCGCAGCGACGCGGGCGAGCGGTAGATCATCCGTGCACTCGCGATCGTGAGCTTCGGCAGTCCGCGCATCGTCAATCCCTCAGCTCGCGTCCGGTGATCTGAAGGAACACGTCCTCGAGCGTGCCGCGCAGCACCTCCAGCGCACGCAAGCCAACGCCAGCGCGCTGCGAGAATGCAAGCAGCTCGGGCAGCACCGCGTCGGGGTCCCCGACGCGCAACTCGTAGCTGAACGCGCCGGCGCCATCGACACCGGTGCCGTTGCGCTGCGCGGCGCCGATCACGTCGGCGATCCGCTCGAGCTGTGACAGGTCGACGGGCTGATCGGTCGCGAAGCGAACCGCTCCGGTACCGGCGAGTCGGCCGATCAGGGCCTGCGGCGCGTCGATGGCCTGGATGCGGCCGTGGTCGATGATCGCGATCCGATCGGCGAGCAGCTCGGCCTCCTCCATGTAGTGAGTCGTGAGCACCACGGTCTTGCCTTCCTCGCGGTTGATCCGCTGGATCACATCCCAGACGGTCCGCCGCGCCGCCGGATCCAGCCCCGTCGTCGGCTCATCCAGGAACACCACCTCAGGGGCATTCACCAAGGCAGCGACGATCGAGAACCGCCGCGCCTGACCACCCGAGAGATGGCGCACCTGCGCTCCGCGCTTATCCAACAGCCCGACCAGCTCGAGCAGCTCCCCGGGCCGACGGCGGACCGGGTAGAACGACCCGAACAGCTCGAGAATCTCCTGCAACGTCAGATAGTCGAAGTACGCCGCCGCCTGAAGCTGCACCCCGATCCGGCGCTTGAGCTCCACCCGGTCTGAAACCGAATCGAGGCCCAACACGGACGTGCGCCCCGCAGAAGGGTCGCGGAGCCCCTCGATGATCTCGAGCGTCGTCGTCTTGCCGGCCCCGTTCGGACCCAGGAAGCCGAACAGCTCGCCCTCTCGGACCTCGAACGACAGGCCGTCAACGGCGTTGAAGCTCTCACCACGCCCAACCGCGTAGGTCTTGACGAGGTCTCGCACCTCGACGGCCGAGCGCTGAGCGACCACGGGAGCCGTCTCTATCGTGTTGTCTCTACTTACAATGTAAGCCATGTGCTAGTTCTAGCATACGTACGTGGTATGCTGTCAAGCACATGGCAGCACGCTCACCGACTATGGCCCCGACCGCTCGCGGGAGCAAGGCCCGCCGGCCCCGCCGACCGTTGTCTCGCGAGCGGGTGCTCACGGAGGCGCTCGCGCTTGTCGACGAGCGGGGGCTTGGCGCACTCACGATGCGGGCGCTCGCCGGCCGCCTCCACGTCGAGGCGATGTCGCTGTACAACCACGTGCCGGGCAAACAAGGGCTCTACGACGGGATCCGCGGGCTGTTGTGGGACGAGCTTCGCCGCGCGCTCGAGAGCGGGCAGACCTGGCAGGACTCGCTGCGGTCGATCGCCCGCTGCCTGCGCGCCATCGCCCACGCCCACCCCAACGCCTTCGCGCTGTTCTTTAGCGGCAGCACGCTGGATGAGCGAATGCTGCGCACGCTCTCGCGCGGACTCGCGATGCTCGACGAGGGCGGGTTCGACCGCCAGCCCGCCGCGCAGACGCTCACCGCGGTCGTCCACTACGCGCTCGGCTACGCGATCATGGAGCTCTCCCTCCGCGTCGCCCTCGCCCCCGCCAGCGAGGATGAGGACGAGCTGGAGACGATCGTGCGGCTCACCCGCACGCTGCCATCTGACGCTCCGCCGGAGCTGGTGCGGGTCGCGCGAGATTGCTGCGGCGCTGACCGCGACCTCCAGTTCGAGTTCGGACTCGAGGCGCTACTCGCGGGTCTCGACCCTCATTGCGAGACCCACACATCGGCCTGAACGGACCAGTGCGGAGGTCGTACGCGGTGCGCGGACGCTTGACGAGTTCAGTTGAATAAGCGGCCGGCGACCACCGCGACTGCGGCGAACACGGTCGTGCAGCTGAGGCCTATTGGTAGGGTCAGCGCGGTCGCCCCGCTGGCGAGCGGCCCGATCCGGGTCAGCTTCGGCAGCGGCTTGGTGGAGGTGAGCATGCGTCGCAGGCGATCCGTGACCGAGTGCTCGGCGGCTCCGAGGGCGTGCTGCGGGCTGCGCGCGGTCGCCAGTGCGAGCAGGGCCGAGGCGAGCGCGTCGGTGCTGTGATCGCGGCGGGCGTGGTCGTCGGCCGCCATCTCGGCCAGGATCTCGATCTCTTCGCGGGCGCGGCGCAGCAGCGGCACGGGCGGGAACGCGAGGTGCAGCGCGCCGGCAACCGCGGTCACGAGGTGGTCGTGGTGGCGCAGGTGCCCGCGTTCGTGCGCCACCACCGCGGCGAGCTGCTCCTCGCTGAGGAGGTGGAGCGCGGCGGTGCTGACGATGACGCTCTTGCGAGCATCGGGTGCGGGCAGGCTGTAGACGGCCGGGATCTCGTGGTCGAGGACGGTGGCGTTCAGCCCGTCGATGGCCTGCCCGGCGAGCTCGAGCGCGAACAGGTGCGAGCGCCGCTGACTGCGGGCCCACGCCAGCTCCCGCGCGATCACGAAACTCACGCGAGCGATCACCGCCGCCGCCAGGCCGAGCCCGACAGCGGCAAGAACCAGCTCGCGAGCCGTGATCGGAGGCTGATCTTGGGGCCACGCCAGGCGCTCGAGGAGACGCTGCGCGAACGTCAGCCCGAGCATTACGAGCGAAGCGAGCCACGCCGCCGACAACGCCTGCCACATCCAGATCGCCGTTCTCGGCGCTCGCAGAACCCAGCGGGCTCGCCGCAGGATCACCGGCACCAGCAGCCCGAGAATGACCAGGTAGACGCTCTGGGCGATGAGGCTAGGGAGGCCGATCATCATCGGTCACTCACCTGCCCGCGATCACGATCGCTGCGCTTGCGGCGCTTCGGTGTCATGCGGCGACCGGTCTGGAGCCGGTAGGCGTCCTCCAGCGCCTTGACCTCTTCAGGGGTCAGCTGTCTGAGAAAGTGCGCGAACGCCGCGACATGATCCGGGCTGGTGCTCAGCGCGCCGCGCATCAGCTCGGCGCTGTACTCGTCTCCGCTCGAGACCGGCTCGTACCGGTAGGCGCGCCCGTCCAGTTCGCGTCGCAGCCAGCCCTTCTTGTGAAGGTTGTCGAGCACGGTCATGACCGTGGTGTAGGCGATCTCACGGTCTTCCTGTAACTCGTCGACGAGCTCACGGACGCTCGTGGGCGTCGCCCTCCGCCACACCCGGCGCATGACCTCCGTCTCAAGCTCACCCAGTGCGCGAGCCAACGCTCCTCCTCTGGACGCTCTACTAGTCACATAGTAGTCTGTGAGGGAGATTGTGTCTACGGGAGCGTGCTAGCGATGGCGCAGCAGTACTGCGGCGGTCCGGTGATGATGATCGACTGGGGCGAGAACGAAGACTCCGCCCCCAAGCTCGAGCGGTGGCTGCTGCGCAGGGTGTTCGGCTACTTCCGGCCGTACCGGCGGCGCGGGACGCTCGCGCTGGGGTGCATCCTCGCCCAATCGGTGCTCGGGCTGGCGCCAGCGATCGTGTTCAAGACGCTGATCGACTACCTGGGCAAGCCGAGCGCGGCGTTCGGTCACGTCGTGCTGGTAGTAGCGGCGGGGTTTGTTGCCGCGGTCGCCGCCGGGCTGTTCGGGGTCGCGGAGTCCTACCTGACCGAGTCGATCAGCCAGGGGATCGTCTACGACCTGCGCGAGCAGATGTTCGGAAGCCTGCTGCGGCAATCGGTCGGCTTCTTCACCCACAGCCGCTTTGGCGATGTGATGTCGCGGATCACCAACGACGTCACCGGGATCGAGGACGTGATCGCGTCGACCGTGCTGGGCCTGGCCCGCTCGGGGATCGTGGCGATCACCACCCTCGTTTTGATGGTGACGTTCAGCTGGCAGCTCACGCTGGTCGCGCTGCTGTTGATCCCGATGATGAGCCTGCCCGTCCGCCGCGCCGGCCGCAAGACGTATGAGGCAAGGCTGAAGACCCAGCACAAGCTCGCCGAGCTGACCGCGTACCTGCAGGAGGTGCTCGGGATCTCCGGGATCCTGCTGGTCAAGGCGTTCGTCAAGCAGCGCGCCGAGCTAGCCCGACAGCAAGCGCTCAACGAGGAGGTTCGCCGGCTGGAGATCCACACCGCGATGGTCGCGCGGTGGTTTCGAATGGTCCTCGACGTGATGCAGGCCTCGGCGCCCGCGCTGTTGATCCTGGCGGGCGGCTACCTGGTGGTCAATCACGACACCTCGATCGGGACCGTGTTCGTATTCGCCACCGTGTTGACCGCGCGCCTGGGCCAGTCGCTCAACCAGCTCGCGAACACTCATGTGAACGTCACCGGGTCGATGGCGCTGTTCCGCCGTCTGTTCCAGGTGATCGACAACCCTCCGGAGATCCAGGACGCACGGGAAGCGGTCGAGCTCGGCGCGGTCCGGGGCGAAGTCCGCTTCGAGCATGTCACGTTCGCGTATCACGGCAGCGACCGTCCGGCGCTCGATGACGTGTCCTTCGAGGTGGAGCCGGGGCAACTGGTCGCGCTGGTCGGGCCCAGCGGAGCGGGCAAGACCACGATCACCAGCCTGGTGCCCCGGTTCTACGACCCGCAGGTGGGTGCGGTGCTGATCGACGGCCACGACGCGCGCGATGTGACACTCGAGTCGCTGGGCGAGAACCTGGGGCTGGTGTTCCAGGACACCTTCCTGTTCCACGCCTCGATCCGCGAGAACCTCCTCTACGCTCGCCCCGACGCGAGCGATCGGCAACTCGCCGCCGCGGTGCGCGACGCGCACCTCGACGACTTCATACGCACGCTGCCCGATGGCTACGAGACACTGGTCGGGGAGCGCGGCCACCGTCTCAGCGGCGGGGAGAAGCAGCGCGTCGCGATCGCGCGCGTCATCCTCAAGGATCCGCGCATCCTGATCCTCGACGAGGCAACCTCGCACCTCGACACCCTGTCAGAGCAACTGATCCAGGCCGCGCTGCACGAGCTGTTCAAGCACCGCACCTCCGTTGTGATCGCGCACCGCCTGTCGACCGTCCTTGCCGCCGACCAGATTCTCGTCCTTAGTGAGGGGCGGGTCGTCGAGCGCGGCAACCACCGCGACCTCGTCGACCAGGGTGGCCTGTACGCCGCGCTGTACGAGCGACAGTTTCGCGCGAGCCCCGACTACGAGGATTTGACCGCGGTTGGCGCGTAGTTCGGTCCCATCCGATGGATGAAGTACGGCGTTCTCCCGTCCCGGCCGCTATGACCGCGCCACTGGTCGACGGCACCCCGCCACTGGCTGCCGCGGGCGTCTGCAAGCGCTACGGCCGCAAGCTCGTCCTCGACGACGCGGCCCTGTCGGCACGAGGCGGCGAGGCGGTCGCGGTGCTCGGCGAGAACGGGGCCGGCAAGAGCACGCTACTTGAGATCTGCGCTGGGCTGATTCGTCCGGATCGAGGTCAGGTCGTTATCCGCGGTCCGCTCGGCTACTGCCCGCAGGAGCCGGGCCTGTTCGACCTGCTGAGCGCCGATGAGCACCTTGCTCTGTTTGCGCCAGCACTCCACCTTTCGCGCCGACTGGCACTAGAACGCGGCCACGAGTTGCTCGATGAGTTCGCGTTTCCGATCGATGACCACTCTCCGACCCGGCAGCTGTCGGGCGGCGCGCGTCAGAAGCTGAACCTGGCACTCGCGCTCCTCGGCAGCCCGAACGTCCTCTTGCTCGACGAGCCCTACCAGGGTTTCGACCTCGGCGCCTACGTCAGCTTCTGGGACCACGTGTCACGCTGGAAGTCTGAGGGGCTGGCGGTCGTGATCGTCACGCATCTGCTCACCGACAGGTCGCTCGTCGACCGCGTGGTCGAGCTGGCGATCCCCGATCAGGTCCGGTGAGCGCCGCGCGTCTGATCGTGCCGGCGGAGATGACCGGCCGCGAACTCGCCCGGAGACCGGTTGCACTGGCGCTGCTAACAGCGCTGCCGTTGACGTTCTATGCGACCTCGGCCCATCACTCGAGTCACGCGGCGATCACTGGCGGGATCGCGATGGCGTTCTCGATCGCGGGCGCCTCGATCTTCGCCGCGCTCACCGCCCGCCCCGTCGACCGTCGGCTTTGTCTCGCTGGATACAGCCCCTACCAGCTGCTGCTCGGGCGCGTTCTGCTACTCGAGTTGTTCGGGTTGATCATCGCGGCCGGCTTCAGCGTGGTCATGGTCCTCGGCAGCGACCCGTCGGACGGATCGGCGCTGGTGGGCGGGGTCTTCCTGGTCGCGGTCACGAGCGTTCCATTCGGACTCGCGGTCGGCGCGCTCGCGCCGCACGAGCTGGAGGGAGTGCTCATCCTGATCTTCGTCGTCGGCATCCAACTGTCGCTCGAGTCGACGCAGACGATCGCGAAGCTGCTGCCGTTCTGGGGATCGCAGCGGCTCATCGAGCACGCGATCGACCCGACGATCGCGATCGGATCAGCCGTACCGATCGACCTTCTGTACGCGGCCGCGCTGCTCGCCATGGCCGCCTACACCACGCGCCGTCGATCGCCCGCCCAAGCCACAATAGCGTCGACCAAAAAGGGGTCCGAGGTGACGGTTTGAGGTTGTCCAAGAGTGATCCGCTGGCCCGGGTGCTGGTGGGGGCCATCCATGCGGGCGAGGTCGATGCGCTGAGGGGATTGCTCCGCGAGCATCCTGGGTTGGCCGCGGCGCGGCTGACCGAAGAGAAGGGCGGCTCGAGCACGCCGCTGCACGCCGCGACGGATTGGCCGGGCTACTTTGCTCGCGGCCCGGAGATCGTGGCCGTGCTGATCGACGCAGGAGCCGATCCCAATGCGCCGGTGGAGGGAAGTTGGCATGCGGAGACGCCGCTGCATTGGGCGGCGAGCAGCGACGACGTCGAGGTCGCCCGAGCGCTCATCGACGGTGGCGGCGACATCGAGGCCCCCGGAGCATCGATCGCCGGCGGCACCCCACTCGACGATGCCGTCGGATACGGCTGCTGGAACGTGGCGCGGCTGCTCGTCGAGCACGGGGCGCGGGTCGAGAAGCTCTGGCACGCAGCGGCACTCGGCATGATCTCCGGGGCTGAGCAGCTGATCGCCGACGTCCCACCGAGCCGGCAGGAGCTGAGCGATGCCTTCTGGCAGGCTTGCCACGGTGGCCAGCGACGTATGGCCGAGTACCTGCTCACCCTCGGCGCCGACCTGAACGGCACGCCTTCGTGGGGAGAGACCACGCCGCTCGATGCGGCCGAATCCGTAGACACCGGCCGCCAGGCCCTGGTCGGCTGGCTGCGCGATCTCGGCGCGATGAAATAAGGCTCACCCTTCTTGCGACCGGCGCCGGCGCGTTCGCCGAGTACCGTTCGCGTCTGCCGGTCGTCCGGCGTCGGGGTCCCGGTCGAGATTGACCTCGATCAACTCAATCGCGCGAATCCTCGTCGACGTGCAGCGCGACCTGACGAACCCTCGGCAGTCGGGTCCTTCTGTGGAGTTTTGACGTCGTAGCGAAGCGGTTCATAGAGCGGGAGCCGGCGTCGTAAGGAGAAATGCGGTGTACGGCGCGCGCCCGAACCAACTCCCCTGAAGTAACGCAGCTGCGCCTGCAGTCGCTCGAGGTCGCCGGCTGGATTGCACGCCTTGGGTGACTCGACGGCATCCGCCAATGATCGGCGCGTGCCGCGCGGTCATGGCTGGGTGCTGCTCAGCGCGTGGCCGAACATCGTCTCGTTGGTTTGACGGCCGAGGTGGTACCCGTCGTCTATCGAGAGGATTAGCGTCCCCGGATGATGGGCGGTCCACGCGTGCGCCGTGCGCTCAGAGGCGAAGAAGTGCACGAAGTGGCAGAAGCTCTCCATGAGCTCGGCATCGAACGGTCGCTCCGGGGCGAGGAACGACAGCACGGCGCCGTCAGGTCGAACATCGACCGGGCCGTCCGCGCCGACCGTCATCGAGATCTGCTCGCCGGTGGTCGGGCACCGTGACGTCACACGCGCTGTCTGTTCCAGCAGCGCTGGGAGAAACAGCGTGTCCCAGGCGCACCATGCGGTCAGCAAGCGTCCGTCGAGCTCGATGCGGTGGTCGCCGAACTCGCGCACGCTCAGTCCCATGAACCCGATGATCCGGTCACGCTCGTCGCGGAATACACCCGGCCACGACCGCACTGTCTCGCGGATCGTCCCGTGAGGAACACCCAGCTCGCCAGCCACGTCGTGCTCGGAAACGGGCTCGCCGTGGGACAGCATCCGGACCAGCGCCAGCGCCACGGACTGCTCGCGGGGATCCAGCCTGAGGACCGCCGCCATCAGCTGATCCGCAAGCTGTTCGATGTCGTTTGTCTGGGTCATGTTCCCTCCGTACTTCGATGGTTGTCCGCCAATACTCATATCAGCTATTTCTTACATCAAGATTGACACATGTATACTGGAGCGAAATGGCCGCTCCCGCACTCGAGACCGCGCCCTTTCGACTTCCAGAGGCTCCCGGCGAGACGGATCTGCTCGCCAAGTACTTCCGGGCGCTGGGAGACCCGACACGGTTGCGCGTGCTCGAGCTGCTGAGCGACGGCGAGCGATCGGTCGGCGAACTAGTCGCGGCGCTCGGGCTCCCGCAGCCCAAGGTGTCAAACCACCTCGCCTGCCTGCGCTGGTGCGGGTTCGTGACCACGCGCCGCGAGCACCGCACAATCCACTACCGCCTGGCCGACGACCGAGTACGCGAGATCGTCACGCTCGCGCGCGAGCTGCTCTCCGAAAACGCGGACCACGTCGCAGCCTGCACCCGGATCGACAGCAGATGCTGACGCCGGAACGAAAATCAGCCGCAGCCACCAGAGCGCCTGGCGTCGGCGCCGCGCTGGTCGCTGTCGGCTGCTGCGCGGGTCTGCCCGCAATCGGGGCCCTGCTTGGCGGCCTCACCCTCGGCACGGTCCTTGGCTTCGGGCTCGGCGCCGTGATCCTTGGCGCGATCGCTTGGACAGCGGCGGCGCTCATCACGCGACGGCACCACCGCCCCCGACAACCCACAAGGAGTGTGCGACGTTGAGGATCGAGATCCTGTACTTCGACGGCTGCCCCAACCACGAGCAGCTGCTCGAGCATCTCCCGCGGCTGCTCGAACGCGAAGGCGTCGCCGCGGAGATCGTGCTCCAGAACGTGCCCGACGCCGAGCATGCGCAGCGCGAGCGTTTCCTCGGCTCGCCCACGATCCGCGTGGATGGCCGCGACATCGAGCCCGGCGCTGCCGATCGCAGCGACTACGGCCTGAAGTGCCGCCTCTACCAGACCCCCTCGGGCTTCGCCGGGCTCCCGCCCGACGAATGGGTCCTCGACGCGCTCGCCGGTCGCCGAGCGAGGCGCTCATGACCGTGAGAGTCGAGCTGCCAGAGCTCCAGCATCTGATCGACCAGCACGCCCAACTCGTCGAGGTCCTACCGCCCGCCGAGTACGACGAAGCCCACCTACCCGGCGCGATCAACATCCCCCTCAAGACGCTCGACCGGAACAGCACCCTCGTACTCGACCGGCACCGCCCGATCGTCGTGTACTGCTACGACTATCTCTGAGACATGAGCCCACGAGCCGCGTGCCGGCTCGAAACGCTCGGCTTCGAGCACGTCCACGACTACGTCCCCGGGAAAGCCGACTGGCTCGCCCACAACCTCCCGGTCGAACGCCAACACGAGCTCGTGACCGCAGGGCAACTCGCCAGAACCGACGCCGTCACCTGCCGCCTCAACGACCCGGCCGGCGAGATCGCGCAACGCATCGCCGACTCGCCCTACGGCTTCGCGCTGGTCACCACCGCCGCCGGACTGCTGCTAGGCCGCTTACGCGCAAGCGCGCTCACCGTCCCTCCCGACACCCCAGTCGAACAGGTCATGGAGGCCGGCCCCTCAACCGTTCGACCCGACACCCCCGCCGACCAGCTCGCCCAGCGTCTACACGACCGCAACCTCAAGACCGCGATCATGACCACGCCCGAAGGCAAACTCATCGGCATCGCCCGGCGCGCCGACCTGGAACAACACTGACAAGCCTTTCTCAAGCCCGTGGTCAGCCACCCACGGGATGAGGTGAACCCGCCTCAAGCAGCAGCGGCGTTGGCGCGGCCGTTTCCTCCGGGACCGGCAGAGCCGGTCGCCTTCAGATCGGTACGCAGCCCCGGCCAGCCGGCACACTTCCCGCGTCGCCAGTCGGGGATAGCGCTGCCCCTGATCATCCACAGCGACATCGCTGGTTACTACAGCCGGTTTGCCGTGTGGGTGCACCAGTCTGGGACTGATGCCCCGAGCAGCTGGATTCCCCAGCCCCCAAGGCTGGCTTGCGTCCCGTTGACCGGGCGCACGGAAACGGATTCGCCCGGCCGAGAGGCGGATCCGGGCCAGCGCCGTGGCCGTGCGGCCGGTGCTCGCGAGGTCACAGGCGCCGCCTTCCTGGGATCCGTAGCAGCGTCAGCAGCCCGAGGTTGAGCGCTAAGAACGGCACCAGGAAGTCGACGGCGCAGCTGAGGCACACCCCGAGATCGATCCTGCCGTGCATGAGCATCCCGCCCATGTTCACCATGCTCAGCACGACGCCGGCGACGAGCGCGATCGGCACCGTCAGCCGCAGCTGGCGCGGTTGCAGGCACCACCGCAGCGCAGTCCGACCTGCCTGCGGCCACCGTTCCAGCGCGCCGTCGCCGCGCCCCGGGCGGTTGGGGCCGGGCACTACGCTCAGGACGCGCAGCGCGGCGGTGTCCGCGGCTCGGCGTCTGCTCGACGGCTCGGCCGGGGACTCGGTGCGAAGCGCCGCGATGATCGAGTCGGCGAGGCCCGGCAGGCTGTCGGTCTCGAGTGAACCCAGGGCTCGTACCGTCGCGGCGAGCGAGGCGAGCGTCGCTCGGCAGCGGGCGCAGTCGCGCACGTGCGCTTCGAGCGCGCGGTGTGCGCGCGCGTCGAGGTCGCCGTCGAGGTACTCCGAGAAGACCCGAGCAGCGGGATGCCGGCGCGGGAGCAGGAGGCGCATGATCCGTTTGACCCTAGCCGGTCTGGAACGGTTCGCAAACCCGCCGGCAGCTCAGTGTCGCGCGCTGAGCAAGCCGGCGTTGGAGACCAAGAACGGGACGATGAAGTTCAGCACGCAGCGCACCCAGATGGCCGCAGTCGCGTGGCCGGCCGCGATCACCGAGCCCTGGTTGATCAGCGTGAGGATGATCCCGACGACGATCGCGATCCGTACGGTGCGGCGCACGTTGCGCCGCTCGAGACAGAAGGCGCAAGCGGCGAGGGCGGCTCGGCCACGCCCGAGAGGCGCCGATTGGCCCGGGGAGCTCGCGCCAGTCGCAGGCTGTCGAGTGCGCGATGTGACCGGCACGGCAATAGCTTGACACGCGGCGTGCCGCCGGCTTGCGGCCCCCCCCGGGGGCGCGAACCAATCCCGGCGTCGGCGCCCGCGGATCGGCGAAGCTCGCACGCGCCGAGACGTTGCCCGATCGAGGGGTCTAACTTGCAGACGATGGAAGCCTGGCGCGTGCGATGGGTGCTGTTCGATCTCAACGGGACGTTGCTTGACCCGAGTGGGATCGCGGACCCGCTCGGCGGCGGCGGCTGGAATCGTCGGCTAGTCGCCGCGGCGTTTCGCGACGCACTGTTGTTGACGATGGCCGACACCCTGAGCGGCGGCGAGTACCGGCCGCTGCCCGACTACCTGCGGGCGGCGCTCGAGCGGGCGCTCCGCGCCGCCGGCCGCGATCTTGGATTGCTGGATGCGGCGATGCAGCGAGCGGCGGCGATGGATCCATTCCCCGAGGCGAAGAGTGCGCTATCCGTGCTGCTCAGCGCGAGGCTTCGCGTGGGCGTGCTCACCAACAGCACTGCGAAGGCCGCCGATGCCGCCCTGGCGAATGCGGGGTTGCGTGATCGCTTCGAGGTGGTGATCGGAAGCGACGAGGTGCAGAAGTTCAAGCCGCACCCGTACGTGTACGAGCACGCCGTGGAGCGGGTCAGCGTCGACCCGGGCGAGATCGTCCTGGTTGCCGCCCACAGCTGGGACGTGATGGGCGCGATGCGAGCCGGGCTCCGCGGCGCGTGGGTTGGGCGCAGCGAGCGCTGGCTGGTGCCGCTCATGCCCGAGCCGGATGTTCAAGGCGAGGACCTCGAGGACGTGGCAGACGTGATCGTGGGGCTTTGCACGTGAGGATGCGGCGCGCGGCAGCTCGCGTGGAGTGAAGGAGGTTTGGGTGCGGACGCTAAATCCGGTCAAGCGACATCGTGGGGGGTGCCGCCAGCCTCGAAGAAGCGGCCGGCGTCTCGGTGGCCGACGATGACCTTCTGGAGGATCACCCGCCCGACCCTAGCGTGACCAGCCGTGCGTGCGGCAGGAATGCCGCGACCGCGAACCAGAAGGCGTTCAGATCGCGAAGCCGTCTGAGCTGCGCGCCACGAAGTGGCCCTGCAATCGCCCGGCCGGTGATGTCCCACACCGAGCCGGTCTGTCCGTCGGTCATGAGGCCGGCGCTGGACGCCCGGAAGTCGAGCGTGCGCGCACCGAGCCCGCGGCTGAACGCGACCGCGGTGCCGACCTGGCGCGAGCTGGCGATGTTCAGCCCGTCGAGCGGGGAGAGCACGAGCGGGTCAAACAGCACAACCGCCGGGACCCCGCCGACGGTCACCCGCACAACCGGACGCTTCGCGAGCGCGCTGAACGGCACCACGACGGTGTCGTGACCGAGCGTGATCGACTCCACCCGCTCCACCGGCGGCAGCCGCGGGTCGAGCGGCCCGCCGTAGTCGAACGGCCGGGAGCCAGGGTAGGTGTCGTAGCCCTGGTACGGGTTCTGGCCGTACGGGCGCTGGAATCCGGTGTCGCGGGAGAGCACGTCGCCGGTCGGGTAGCGAGCGCGGAAATCGGCGAAGCTGAGCGTCTGCGAATCCAGCGCAGCTAATCGTGCGCCGGTGAGCGTGCCGACGATCGCCTGGCCTGAGAACTGCTGCCACCAACTCTGGGTCTGACGGTCCCACATCACCAGGTCCGAGTTGCGCAGGTTGCCCGTCGTGCCGAAGGTCAGGCTGCGACCGGCGGCACGGCGGGCGAACACGATCGCCGAGTTGCACAGCGGACAGTAGGTCACGGCGATCGGGACCCCCGCGAGGGTGTCGTTGACGATCTCGTGCCAGACGAGGATCTGGAGCGGATAGCCGCGCGCCCGTCCGTCGATCGCGACCGCGATCACGGGCTCGCGCGGCGCCAGGAATCGCGCGGCTGCGGCGATCGAGACGTCACGGGGATGGTCGATCGGGGGGATCCCATCGGGCGGCGGCCCACCCGGAAGGATCGAGGTCAGCGGCACGCTGTGACGGGCGAAGTCCGTGCGCCACGGCGAGGGGTCGAAGGTGACCTGGCGAAGCTCCCCCGGCAGCCCGGGCCCCGATGCCTGCCCGCTAGCGGTGCTCACTCGCCGGGTACTCGGATGCATCGCGCCGCACCCAGCGAGCGTGATGAGCACCGCCACAATCGGCCAGCGACGCAGGTGCGCGCCCATACCCGCTCAGACCCGTCAGCTGACTGGAAGGTTCACAGTCGCCCGGCACTTTTGAACCGTCCGCGAGGTTCTCGGGTCTAACCCCCGCCAAAAGGTATTCGGAAGGTCACGCGCCCCGCTGCGAGCAGCGCCGGCGCCGACCGAGGAGGGATGCATGATCGCCAAGCGCCACCTGATCGTGCCGTTGGCCGCTGCGTTGGCCGCCGCGGGCTGCGGCTCCAGCAGCTCGAGCAGCTCCAGCACGCCCAAGGCCGCGAGCCAGGCGAGCACGTCGATGACCCACACGAGCACATCGATGTCGATGAGCGAGACGAGCACCTCGATGGCGATGGGCCACGCCAAGGGGATGACCGTCGCGGCCATGGTCGCGATGCACTCGGCGCCCGCGCACGCCGAGCTGACGGTGGCGTCCTCGCCTCACTACGGGAAAGTGGTCTACGACAAGGATCACTTCGCGCTGTACGTGTTCTCCGCCGACCACGGGGCGAGCAGCACCTGCTACGGGGCGTGCTCATCGGCTCACGGTGGCTGGCCGCCGCTGTTGACGAAGGGAGCGCCGCGCGTGGCCGGGCTGAACTCGAGCCTGCTCGGCACGACCAAGCGTAAGGACGGGTCGCTGCAGGTCACCTACGCCGGGCATCCGCTGTACTACTGGTCCGGCGACACCGCGCACACGATCTCCTGCCAGCACGTCAGCCTGCACGGCGGCTTCTGGTACGTCGTGAACCCGGACGGCACGCCGAACACGGCCAAGGGGGTCGACACGATGTCGGCGATGGGTTAGCAGCGCACGATCGGGCGAGCGGTGCATCTCGTGCGGCCGAACCGCCTCGCGCGAGCGGATTGAGCCTGTGGTCGCCCTGATCGCCTTCGCACTGGTGGCCGGGGCGGCGACCGCGCTGTCGCCGTGCGTGCTGCCCGTCCTGCCGGTCGTGCTGTCGGCCGGAGTGACGGGCGGCCGCCGGCGGCCGCTCGGGGTGGCCACCGGCCTGGCGCTGTCGTTTACGTTCGCGACCGTCGCGCTCGTGTATGTCATCTCGGCGCTCGGGCTCCCGGACGGGCTGTTGCGAACGCTGGCGATCGTGGTGCTGCTGGGGTTCGGGGTTTGCCTGGTGGTGCCGCGGGCAGGCGATCGCCTCGAGGCGTGGCTCACCCGGATCGTCCCGCGCCCCCGCGCTGGCTCGGGAGCGGGACCGCGTGCGGGGTTCTGGCCCGGGATGCTCGTCGGCGTGGGGCTCGGGTTCGTGTACGCGCCGTGCGCGGGTCCGATCCTCGCCGGCGTGATCACCGTGTCCGCATCGCAGAGCTTCACGGCCGGGCGCCTGGCGGTGGCGCTCGCGTACGGGGCCGGGTCGGCGACCGTGCTGTATGCGCTGATGCTCGGCGGGCGCCGGCTGACCGGTCGCCTGGCGCGCCGAAGCGCGCGGCTTCAGATGTCGATGGGCGCGCTCATGATCGTGGTCGCGCTCGCGATGCTCGGCAACTACGACACGCGGTTTGAGACCGCGATCGCGAGCGACCTCCCATCCGTGCTGGTCGATCCCACCCGCGGGCTCGAAACCAGCCACGCCGCCACCGCGCAGCTCGCCGCACTCCGCGGACACGGCTCGCGACAGGCCGGTGGCCTGCGCCAGGCCGACGCGGGCGCTCAGCTGCCCGACCTCGGCCCCGCACCCGAGCTAGTGGGCACGCAGAAGTGGTTCAACACCCCGGGCCGGCGCCCTCTGACGCTCGCCGCGCTGCGTGGGCACGTAGTACTGGTCGACTTCTGGACCTACAGCTGCATCAACTGCATCCGCACGCTCCCGTACCTGAACGCCTGGTACACGAGGTACGCCCGCGACGGGCTCGTGATCATCGGCGTCCACACCCCGGAGTTCCCGTTCGAGCACTCGGCGGCCAACGTCGCCCAGGCGATCGGCCAGAACGGGATTCGCTACCCCGTCGTCCAGGACAACAACTACGCGACCTGGACCGCCTACAACAACAACTTCTGGCCCGCCGAGTACCTGATCGACCCGGGAGGGCGTATCCGGCTCGCCGACTTCGGCGAAGGCGACTACCAATCCAAGGAAGAGGCGATCCGCAGTCTCCTGTCCCAGGCCGACGCGAACAGGCTCGGCAGACCCACCGACGTTCGCGCCGAGCAGCCCTCCGACGGCAACACCACACCCGAGTCCTACCTCGGCGCCGCCCGCGCCGCGCGGTTCGAAAACGGCCGCATCACAGCCGGCGTGCACGACTTCGGCGCCTCCAGCCAACCGCCTGCGCCCGACCAGCTGCGCTACGGCGGCGCCTGGCGGATCACCAGCTCCTCCGCGACCGCGCTGACCAGCGCTCGGCTGCAGCTGAACTTCAGCGCCCGTCGGGTGTTCCTCGTGATGGGCTCGCCAGTGGGCGATCGCGGCGTACGCCTGCTGCTTGATGGCAAGCCAATCCCGCAGAGACTGGCCGGCAGCGACGTTCACGCCTCGCTGGTGCGAGTCTCCTTCGAGCGGCTCTACCGCCTGCTCGAGCTACCACGCGTCGCGCGCCACGTGCTCAGCGTGGAACCCAACCCAGGCGTGAGCGCGTACGCCTTCACATTCGGATAGCCGGCACGCACCGATCATGGCTCGCCGCCGAACGCGGCTTCGATGGCCTCGCGAACCGCGGCGCGAGCCCGATGCAAACGGCTCTTGAACGCCGCCTCACTCAGACCCACGATCGCCGCTGCGTCCGCGGTCGAAAGTCCCTCGATATCGCGGAGAACCAACGGCACCCGATACTTGAGCGCGAGGCCATGCACAGCATCGGCCACCGCCCCCCGGAGCTCGGCCTGGGTGACCCGGGCGTACGGCTCGTCCCTCACGTCCGGCGGATCGACCGCGCCATCCTCGTCCAGCGAACGGATCAGAGGCCGCGTCGGCTCGCGAGCCAGCCGCCGCTTGGCCTCGTTGAGCCCGATCCGGTAGAGCCAAGTGAAGAACCGCGCCTGGCCCTCGAACGAGCCGATGCCCCGCCACGCCCTCAGGAACGCCTCCTGCGTCACCTCCTCGGCCGCGTCGCTCGGCAGACCGAGCCGACGGGCTACCGCGTAGACACGGTCGGTATGACGGCGCACGAGCTGCTCGAATGCCTCCCGATCCCCGGCCTGAGCACGCAGAACCAGCGCGCCGTCGGGATCGTCGAACCGATCCCCGACCTTGGTAGCCGAGCGAACCGGCCGCGGCGGCATCGCCACAGCTTCGCACTCAGACGCGGCCGGCGATCTGCCAGCTCAGCGAGTTCACACAACTGTAACCGCGGACGGGGTGGGAGACTCCGCGACCCCGGGCGTCGACCCACGACGACCCGGCCGCAAGCGCCAAGGGCCCGGCACCCGGCAGCAGGGCTCCTTACCGCGCACCGGCGCCCCCGACCTCGCCACCCGGGGCGGTCGACGCCCTCGCCGCGCGCTGGGCGGCCCTCGCCTCGGCGCGCTGTTTCAAGTCCTCGATGTGCGCCGACACGACGCGCTCCCACTGCGGGCGCACCCAGTAGCGCCCGGCCAGCCGCCCGAGGATGAAGAAGTCGATGCCGATCTCGCCGCTGTAGCGAAGCTCGGTGCCCGCGTCGGCTTCCTCGAGCGCGAACTCCTCGAGGGCGTATGGAACCGGGCCGCTCAGGTGCCGGAAGCCAACACGTCTCGGAGGCGTGAAGTCGATCGCTTCTGTGGTCTGCGCGGTGTAGAAGTGGACGCGCGTCTCGTGGCGCGCAACGACAAGGCCCTCGCCCCGCACCAGGACTTCGATCCCCGGTACCGAGCTGCGGCCGAGATACGGTGCGGCGATGATCTCGAACACGAGCTCGCGCGGGGCGCGGATCGTCGCGGTGATCGGACCGAGCTGGTGAAAGCTGCGGCCGAAGCCGAGGTCGAGACGCGCCCGGCCCATCGCGAGCGCCAGGAACAGCCCCGCGCTCAGCGCGAAGAGGAGCGCTGCGAGCACACCAACCGCGATCCAGAGACCGGTCACATCGCTCCCCACGCAGGTGATCGTCCCGCCATCGACATCAACGGGCCGCGGCGAAGATCGCGTAATCGAGCGCGCCCTGCTCGATCGCCGCGCGCGCCGCCGCGGCCATCTCGATCGCCTGCTCTATCGCAAGTGCTGATCCGACGATCCGGTCGGCTCCGATGACGCGGGCGCCGCGGAGGCGGTCGTGGACGCGCTCGGCCATCTCGGCCGCCTCTCGGGTGCACAACCGGATGTCCAGAAGCCGGAAGCCACTTGAGTCGATCAGTCGCAGCAGATCATCGCGGGAGAGCGCACCGCCGACACAGGCGGCTGTGGCGAGAGGACCGCGCAGGCTCGGCGGCAGCCGGGCGTGATCGGCGAGCACGTCGGCGATCGCGACGCGACCGCCCGGGCGCAGACCTCTGCGGACTTCGGCCAGCGCCCGGCGCTTGTCCGGGAAGGTGCAAAGCGAGCACTCGCAGAGGACGGCATCGAAGCTTTCGTCCGCGAAGGGCAGCGCCTCGGCGTCACCCACGCGGAACGCGACCCGATCGCGGACGCCGGCGGCGTCGGCGGCCCGCCGAGCGTCGACGACCGCGGCCTCGCCGAAGTCGATGCCGGTGACGACGCAGCCGTGCTCCCGGGCCGCCAGCACCGCCGAGTCGCCGCTTCCCGACGCGACATCGAGGAGGCGCTCCCCAGGCCCCACAGCGATCAGCTCCAACGCGCGTCGCGTCGTCGCCTTCCCGCCCGGGTGAAGCTCATCCCCTAACAGCCACCGCACGGCCGGATGCGCATAGGCCGCGGCGCAGCAACCCTTGACATCGCCGTTGCACAGAAGCTTCGTGAGCGCGGGCAGCTCGAGAGCGTCCGGCGGCATGCCCGCGCTCATCGGGGTCGGCGATCCCCATTTGCAGCATTGATGCGTGACATCTCCTCGCGCACCTGCTCGCGGTAGCCCACCGAGTTATACGCGCAAAACGGGATCAAGCGACCGTCGGGGACGATCTCCGCCACGCAGCACTTGCGCAGCTTCGCGACGTCGAGCGTGTAGGGGTCCTGGAAGTCCTGCACGACGATCATGAAGCCGCGCGCCGCGATCTCCCGCAGCTCGGCCGGGATCGACGAGGCGCAGGCCACACACTCGAGGCGCTCCATCACGGGGTCGCTGCCGCCCGCCGCCTTAGCCGACCAGAGACCCTCCAGCGCCGCCCGCACCTCGACGTCAGGGATCGCACGATTGGTGACGTAATCGAGATAGCGCTCCACCTCGACCAGCCGCGTCAACGGGACGACATCCTCGCCGTCATACAGCGCGAACGTGGCCGAGCGACACGACGGTGAGCAGCAGGGTACCGGCACGAAGTCATCTGCGCGAAACCACTCCGGGAGCTGGCTTGCCACCGCGGCGATCACCTCCGAGTTGGTGAGCTTGTGGAGCGGGTCGGAGTCGGGGCGAAAGCGTCCCGAGTGGGTGACCGGCTGGAGGAACACTCCGGTCACCGCCGGGTGCTCGATCCCGAAGCGAATGATCGCCCCCAGCTCGTGCTCATTGACGCCACGCTCGACCGCGGCAGCCAGCGACACGCTGACGCCCGCCTCCGCGCATCGCTCAAGCGCCCGGAGCTTCTCGGAAGTCAACAAGCGCCCGCGGATCGCGACCTGCGTCCGCTCCTCAAAGCCGTCGAACTGCAAGTACACGTGGACTCCGAGCTCTGCCAGCGCGGGCGCGAAGCGCCGGTCGCGAGCCAGCCGGATGCCGTTCGTGTTGAGCATCACCAGCGCGATCCCGCGGCGCTTGGCAGCGGCCAGCATCTCGAGGATCTGGGGGTGGATCGAGGGCTCACCGCCCGAGAGCTGCAGCGCCTCGGGAGTACGCTCGGCGCGGACGAACACGTCCAGCATCGACTCGACCTGCTCGAGCGTCAACGAGTAGCCATGCTCCTGGGGTCCGGTCCCGGAGTCGGCGAAACAGATCGGGCAATCGAGGTTGCACGCGGTGTTGACCTCGATGATCCCCAAGCACGTGTGCTGACGGTGTTCGGGGCAGATCCCGCAGTCGTGCGGGCAGCCCTGGGAGACCTCGGTCTGTCGGGCGAGCGGGCTCTCCCCCGGCTTGTTGAATCGCTGAATCTCCAGGTAGCGGTCGGCGTCTCCGTATACCAGCGCGTCGATCCTCCCGTGGACCGGGCACTCACGACTCAGCACGACGCGGCCCTGGCGGACGACCAGGGCCGCGTCCAGGAGGATCCTGCAGTGCGGGCAGATCGACTGGGTAGTCCCGAGAACTCGGTCTCGAGAGACCGTCCCGTCGCCCGCCATACCGCGAACCGTACCTCCGTGCTCGGGGCTCATGCCCGATTTTGACCCACAACCGAGGTAAACGATTCACCCCAACGCACCCGGACGCGCGGAAACGAGCAGGCTCCACAGCGGCGTCTGCGAGACAAGCGCTCGCCTAAACGATCCGAACGTCCCGGCGGCCGCGGAGGACCGATGCTCCGCAGCGATAGCGCAGCTGGACCCCGCGGGATGGACCGTCAGACGCTCGGCCCTCCCCGTCGCGGGCAGACGAGAAAATGCGCATGCCCGCCGACGCTTCGATCCGCGCAGCTACTCGAGACGACGGGCCGTCACATCAGTGCTACCTGCTCGCGAGCGTCAGTAAGCACCCGGACGAGGCATTCAGCGCGCGGTACGGGGCGACTCGGCCGAAGGGGTCGGCGCCGCTGGTCTCATCCCGCTCGGACGTCTCGTCCGGTCCGCCGACGAGCGATCGGGCCGAACCTGTCACGCGGGAAGGCGCCCGAGAGTGAGAGGATAAAGGTGAATCCGTGGAGGTTGTTCGCGCAGGCGGTCTCGCGGTCGCTTTCCAGCGCATCGGCGAAGGGCCGCCGCTCTTGTTCGTGCACGGCGCCGGGGACGACAGGCGTGTCTGGCAGCCGCAGCTCGCGGCGCTGGCGGACGAGTTCACCGTGGTTGCGTGGGATGAACCGGGTGCTGGGCGCTCCTCGGATCTGCCCGAACAGTTCGACTTGGCCGGCTACGCGCACTGCCTCGCAGCCGTCGTCGAGGCTGTCGGGTTGGGCCCGGCGCACGTCGCCGGTCTGTCCTGGGGGGGCACCGTCGCGCTGGAGCTGTGCCGCCGCCATCCCGGCCTCGTCGCGACCCTGATCCTGATCGATACGTACGCGGGCTGGAGAGGTTCGCTGTCCGCGGAGGAGGTGCGCGCCCGCGTCCTTGCGGGGCGCGAGATGCTCGCCGCGCCGCCCGAGGATTTCGACACTACCCTCCCCGGGCTGTTCGCAGGCGATCCGCCGGACGAGTTCGCGTCGCTGCTCGAGGAGATCGCAGCGGATGTGCGCCCGGAGAGTCTCGCGAGGCAGCTGTCGATCATGGCGGAGACCGACCAGCGGGACCTCCTGGCGCAGATCGTCGTGCCAACGCTTCTGATCTGGGGTGAGCTCGACGAGCGCTCACCGCTCAGCATTGTGCACGAGCTCGAAGCGGCGATCCCGGACACGGAGCTCGTGGTGATCCCCGGCGCCGGTCACCTGAGCAACCTCGAGCAGCCCGCAATGATCAACGAGGCGATACGCAAGTTCTGTCGCGCCCGCTCGGCGACGCGCTTACCGGACCGACGTGCCAATTCCTAAGCAGGTCCTACTTGAAGGTCCGGGGGAGGACGGTCGAGCCCGCCCTCCCCAAAGGTCATGCCTACAGGCCGAAGAAGACGTTGTCGCCGCCGTCCGGCTTGGTGAACTGGCCACCCATGCCGAGGATCACGGCGATTCCCTCCGACTTGCTCGGCGGGGGCGAGCCCAAGAGGCAGGTGATCGTCAGCACGCCGCTGTCACCGTTGCTGAGCGACACCTTCAGCTTCGTCTCCCCGCCGAACGCGCCCGGGATGCCCTGCGGTATCGCCTCGCCATAGCTGACGAAGCCTTGAACTCCCGTCACCGTCCACGTCCCGCTTCCGCCAGTACTGAGGCTGTACGTGCCGCCGCCCGAGGCGGTCTTGCCAGGCCCAGCCTTCAAGGTGCCGGTGCCGCTCATCGTGATCGTGCTCCCGTCGGGCGCGATCGCCGTGTCTGAGAACGGCGGGTCGGCACCGACGACCCAGCCGTAGCTGTTGTGGTTTCCGTTGGCGTTGCTGGCCGCCGCAGGCCCACTCAAACCGAGTAGCAGCCCCAGCGCGAGAACTGCCAACCCGAACGAACGCCCCATGGCGTCCTCCTTCCGTCGTGACGCAGAACGCCTTCCGCCCGCCCGGGCGGTCGTCTTCCTCCGCGTCGTGCCCCTTATGTGCGAGCGAGACTCTCGCCCTTCGAGCTGACGATGTCAAGCCGGGACGCGGAGCGACCTAGGAACACGACCGCTCGCGCAGCCGGCACCGCTTCGTCTCAGCGGTTCGACACGTCTGATCGCGACCTGCTGCAGCCTGTTGCCGATCCGCGCGGTCCTCCGGGACACAGTGGGCGAGCATCAGCACGGGTCCGAAGGCCATCGCGCTTTGCGCGCGGCGGCTGTCACCTAGATCGAGAAGCCAGCGTCGACGCATGCCCGTCGTACTGGGCGTGGAGCAGCCGCACGGGGGCATACGGCGACCCGTAGCCCCGCATCCCTGGCCGCCCGGGCATCTCGGCCTCGGCACGGCCAAATCCCGCAATGCGCGCGGGCAGCCGGGCTCGGCTGGCTGCCAATGACGCCGCGCCTCGCGTGCAGACGGTGTCGGTGTCGTCGTTGGTGAGAAGCCTGCTACGCGGAGGACTTCGTCGACCACGTCGGCCGGCTCGAACACCGGGGCCTCGACGGCGTCGAGCAGTCAACCAGGCTGTACCGGGCGCTGATCGATGACCTCGCGTTCGAGGTGCTCGACCAGGTTGCCGAGGATGATCGGGGCGCCACGCGGTTCGCGGTGACCGGGGCGAACGGCGGGCGGCGCCTACGGCTCGAGGGGATCACGCTCAGCCGGCTGCGTGACGGCCGGATCGTGGAGGACTGGTCGGTGTTCGACACCCTCGAGCTGCTCCGTCAGTTGGGAGTGCGCCGGACGCTCCTGGCCGCCCCCCGCATGCTGCGCGCCCTTCGCTACCGGCGGGTCAGCGGCGCTTTGTAGCCCTGATCGTGGAGCCCATCGCGCCGAACTTGGCGGCCTTGCGGCGGGTGTCTTCGAACGTCGAGCGGGCGTAGGTGTCGATCAGGTGGCCTTGGGTTATGTTGGTGTAGGCCCGCTGGACCAGCACTCGCGCGTGCTCACCTTCGAGCAGCGCCCCGGCGATTCAGCCAGTCCACAGATCGATCCGTTTGCGCGCGTCTTCTGAGACCTCGTGGTGGATGACCACGTCGGCGAGCTGCAAGCGCCCGCCCGGCCGCAGTACCCGGTCGATCTCGTCGAACACGCGGTCCTTGTCGGGGACGAGGTCGATCACTCCGTTCGAGATCACGACATCGACCGATCCGGTGTTGAGCGGCAACTCCTCGATCAGGGCTTCGTGCAGTGCGACGTTGCGGAGGCTGATCTCCTCGGCGCTCGCGCGCGCCTGCTCGAGCATCGGTTCGGTCATGTCCACGCCGATTGCAGACCCCTCGGGGCCGATCATCTGGGCCGCGATCAGCAGGTCAGTTCCCGCGCCGCACCCGAGATCGAGCACCACCGCACCACGCTCGATCCGTCCGAGCATCCAGTGATTCGCGACGCCGGCGAAGCTCTCGACGCTCGCGTCCGGGACGCGGGACAGTTCCGGCTCCGGATAGCCGAGCTCCCGCGCCCAGACGCGGCCGGTGGGAAAGATGAAGTCCTTCTCCTGCTGGGTGGAGACTTCGGTGTAGGTCTCGCGGATCTCTCGGCGCAGAACGTCGACGTCAACGGGAATCTGCGTGGTGCTCATGCCCCGCTCCCTTCGCTTGATTGGTGATACTCATGCGCAGGGCTGGTCACTCCTGATCGGTCGCTTGTGGATTCAGCGACGTGGGCTGTTCGCACAGGAAGGCCCGCGGCCTTCCAGGCCTGAAAGCCCCCGATGACATCGGTCGCGTCAATCAGACCGAGCTGCTGGAGGGTTGCGGCGGCGAGGCTCGATTGGTAGCCCTCGTTGCAGATCAGGATTATCCGGGCGCCGGCGTCGGTGACGGCCTCGTCCCGCCAGGGGGACGCCGGGTCGCAGCGCCATTCCATGACGTTGCGCGCGATGAATCGCGACCCCGGGATCACGCCGTCGCGTTCGCGCTGGATTTCCGAGCGGATGTCGATCAGCAGTGCGCCGACCAGCACGGCCGCTTGTGCCCGCGCGGGGCTGAGTCGTTCGAGGCGGCAGCGCGCCTGGCCGAGTAGCTGCTCTGCACTCAGCCGGAACCGGTCCATGTGCGCCTCGCTCATTGAACGTCCGCCCCGTTGGCCCCTATCAGCTCAAACGTAGGGTGCGGTCACATTCGCGTGCGAGCGACCACGAAGTTGGCGCGATCGCCCTGGAGTGACACACAGTCGAAGTCATGGGCCGGCTCGGCGGTCGGCGGTCCGGGGCGCGGGCTTGGTGGCGCGCCGTCGTGCGAGCTGCCACTCGGGCCAGCCCTCGCGCAGGCGCTGGGCTCGGCGGCCAGCCGTGTTCAGGGTTCTCACGGCCTGGTGGGCGTAGGCGCAGAAGGGGCCGCGGCAGTAGGCCACGATCTCGCGGTCGGCGGGTAGCTCCGCGAGTCGCTGTTCGAGCTCGGCGATCGGGATCGAGCGGGCACCGTCGATGTGGCCCGCATCGAATTCTTCGCGGGGCCGGACGTCGATGAGCACCACCTCCCCGGCGCGCATGCGAGCGATCAGCTCGTCACGACCGATCGTGTCGACCTCGGGCCCGAGGTAGTCGCGCGCGGCGCGCTCGACCTCGGCCAGGCGGGCGACCGAAGCGTCGCGGAGCGCGAGCCACAGCGACAGCGCCTCCCTGCCGGCGAGCGCGTAGCGGACGCTGGTTCCTTCGCGCGCGCGGATAACCATGCCGGCAGCGTAGAGCGCCTGCAGGTGCTGAGAGGCGTTCGCGGTCGACTGGCCGCTCGCTCGGGCGAGCTCATCGACGGTGCGGGGCGCCTGCGCGAGCAGGTCCAACAGCTCGAGCCGGACCGGACTCGCGAACGCCTTCCCCATCATCGCGATCGCCTCGAACAATGCCGACTTCGCCTCGGTCGAACTCATTGGTTGCTATTCAATAGATCGCTTGATAGCTTGTCAAGCGAGCGGCATCTTGGTTCTTGGAGGTCGGCGTGTTCTTCCGGCAGTTGCTCAACGACGAGACAGCGTGCGCCTCGTACCTGTTTGGGTGCAAGACCTATCCGCAGCTGGCTGTGGTCGAGCCGCACGTCGACCTGGTCGATACCTACATCGGGCTGGCCGAGGCACAGGGCGCGCCGATCGTCGCGGTGTTCGATACGCACGTGCAGGCCGATCACCTCTCGGGCATGGCCGAGCTCACGGCGCGGACCGGCGCGACCGCGTACCTCCCGGAGGGGTCGCGGGTGGAGTTCGAGCACCACGCGCTGGCCGACGGCGAGGTGGTCAGGCTGGGCAACACCGAGATCGAGGCGATCGCCACTCCGGGCCATGCGCTCGCGCACAACGCCTACCTCGTGAGCGACCACGTTCGCGGCGATGAGCCGTGGCTGGTGCTGACCGGCGACGCGCTGCTCGTGGGCGACGCCGGGCGACCCGACCTGCACGCCCACGGCGAGCACACGGTCGAGGAGATGGCCCGGATGCTCCACCGCTCGATCACCGAACGCCTCCTGACGCTGCCCGACGATCTGGTGCTCTACCCGTCGCACTATTCGGGCTCGGTCTGCGGGCGCGGCCTGTCGGCCAACCCCGTCTCGACCATCGGGTTCGAGCGCCGCCACAACACGGCGCTCGGGTTCGCCAGCGAGGATGAGTTTGTGCGGGCGCTGACGCGCGACATCCCACCCGCGCCCGAAGACCAAGCCACGATTGTGGCCACGAACCGCGCCGGCAGGCGGTTAGTGAAGAGCACATGAACGCCGCGGCGGCCGTCGGCGGCCGTGAAGTCCGCCTCGGGCTGCGGAAGAACGCCGCGCAGTTCTCGCTCCTGGTGCTGATCAACGCGTTCGTCGGCCTCATGGTGGGTCTCGAGCGCGCGGTGCTGCCGCTCATCGGCAAGCAGAGCTTTCATCTGACCTCGGACGTCGCGGTCCTCACGTACCTGATCGCGTTCGGCTTCGCGAAGGCGCTCACCAACCTGGCGGCCGGCGCCCTCGCGGCCAGGGTCGGTCGCCGGCGGCTGTTGATCGCCGGGTGGGCGGCGGCGCTGCCCGTCCCGTTCCTGATCCAGGTGGCGCCGAGCTGGGCATGGGTCGTGGCCGCCAACGTCTTTCTCGGGATCAACCAAGGGCTCGCCTGGTCCATGACCGTCGTGATGAAGATCGACCTCGTCGGCCCGCGACGCCGCGGCCTCGCGCTCGGGCTCAACGAGGCCGCCGGCTACGGCGGCGTCGCAATCGCCGCCGGCCTGAGCGGTCTGCTCGCCTCACAGTTCGCGCCGCGAGACGTCGTGGTCATCGCCGGCGGCGCGATCGCCGTGACCGCGCTGCTGCTCTCAGTGCTGTTCGTGCGCGACACCGCCGCGCACGTCGCGCTCGAGCAGCGTCAGCACCCCGCCGCCGACGACAAGCCGCCCAAGCTGCGCGAAGTCTTCGCACGCGCGAGCTTCCGAGTGCCGGCGCTGCGCTCCTGCTCCCAGGCCGGACTGGTCAACAACCTCAACGACGCGCTGGCTTGGGGGCTCGTGCCTCTGTTCCTCGCTGCGCACGGCGCGAGCGTCGCTCAAGTCGGGCTCGTCGCTGCCGTCTACCCCGCCGTCTGGGCGAGCACCCAGATCGCCACGGGCGCCTGGTCAGACAAGATCGGGCGAAAACCGCTCATCGTCGCCGGCATGTTGCTACAAGGCGCGGCACTCGGGGTGCTCGCGCTTAGCGGCGGCAACGTCGCCATCGCCACTGCGACTGCCGTGTTTATCGGGCTTGGGACCGCGCTCGTGTACCCCACGCTGATCGCGGCCATGTCCGACGCGGTCTCGCCGGTTGAGCGGGCACCGGTCGTCGGCGTGTACCGCTTCTGGCGCGACAGCGGCTACGCATTCGGCGGGCTCATCGCCGGAGCCGTCGCCGACGCGCTCGGCTACGGCGGCGCGATCGCGATCGTCGCCGGGCTCACCGCCGCGTCCGGCCTCTGGGTCCTGGTCGACATGCCCGCCCGGCTCAAGCCGGACAGCGGCCCCGTGCAGCCAAGCAGCGATCGCCACACGAGACTCACAGCCACGCCCAAACAACGATCAACCGTGTGACCATATGACCCGACGATCTCCTAAGTTGAGCCCGAGCCATGCACGCAAGTGACGTCAAGGCGTTTTTCGAGGCCGCCGCGACCGAGTGGGACACGATGCGTCTCACCTACTACGACGAAAGCGTCACTGAAACCATCGCCGACGCGATCGCGCTCGACGACACACAAACGGTGCTCGACGTCGGCACCGGCACCGGGTTCATCGCCGCGGGCCTCGCGCCGCGGGCCGACCGGGTGATCGCGATCGACAACTCTTCGGCGATGCTCGACGTCGCCCGCGACAACCTCGTCCGGCTTGGCATCGACAACGTCGAGATCCACGAGGCCGACCTCACGCACCTTCCGCTCGACGACGACTCGGTGGATGCCGCGGTCGCGAACATGGTCCTTCACCACACCAAGGACCCCGCGGCCATGCTCGCCGAGATGACCCGAGTCGTCCGGCCCGGCGGATGGGTGGCAATCACAGACGCGATCCAGCACCCCTACGAATGGATGCGCACCGAGCAAGCCGACATATGGCTCGGCTTCACCCCCGAACAGGTCGAGGGCTTCTTCGGCTCCGCGCGACTCGCCCGATACGGATACGCCACCCTCGGATCCCAGTGAAACATCCAGTCCACGACCTCGGTCGAGGTCGCCACGATTGGAATCTTTGCCGCCTGGGGCCAAGTCCATCGCTAGCCACGCCCGGCTTGCGCTAATCACCTGGCCGGAGCACGCCTACCCGCAGGCTAACTCCTACGGTCGGGTCGCAATCAAACGACGGCGCGACGCCCTTAACGGCATAGAGATCGAGGCACGATCAGTTCCACGAATCTCCCCGGCCGCTCAACCTCGATCGTTGTTGTGATCAGCGGCATCAGCTCTCCTTCGCGATCACGTCGGCGTACCGCTGCAGGTACAGGGGCCACCCGCCGTCGCCGCGGACCGCTTCGCGTGTTCCCTCCCAGCCGTCGCCGTGGCGGTCCAGATTGCGGTGCTCGAGCTCGAGACGGGTGCGTTCCGGCGTCTCCGCGACGAACCGGACCTCGACCTCGCTGGTCTTGTCGGGGTCGGACTCGATGTGAAACTGAGGGCTGAGGTCCCAACTGATCACCAGCCGATCTGGCGGCTCGAACGCCAGCACCCGGGCCCACTGGTACTCGCTGCCGTCAACGCCGCGGTCGTACACGCGCCCCCCGGCGCGCGGTTCGATCACGGTGTCGGCGATCTCGACCCCGAGCATGTTGTGCTCAGGCGGCTTGACTCGGCCGAACTCCTCCGTGAACACGCGGAACGCTCGATCGAGCGGCGCGTCAACGACGATCGAGCTCCTGACGGTCGTTGCGGTCATCTGGGTGTGGGTGCTCATTCGTGCTCCTTCGTTGGTTGCTCGACGGCCAGCTTGTAGGCGGCCAGCGCCTTCCCCCAGTAGCGCTCGAGATCGGCGCGCAGCTTCGCGAGCCCGTCGGGGTCAGCCCGGTAGATGCGGCGAGTGCCGTTCGGCTGGTCGATCACCAGCCCGACGTCCTTGAGCACCCGCAGATGCTGCGACACCGCGGGACGGCTGACCGGCAGTTCGCCGGCCAACTCGACGACCGCGCGCGGGCGCTCCAGCAGCAGCTCGAAGATCGCCTTCCGGGTCGGATCGCCGAGCGCCGTCCACGCGTCATGGCGGTAAGTTGCCACGAACCGTAAGTTTACACTAACGGCTTGCGATGTCGAACCTCCCGTGGAAGAGCACGCGCCTGACCGCCGCAAGCGGCTGCTCCACCAGGTCAAGCAGCGGCGCCGCGGATCGGGCCCAGAGGCCTCTGTGGTCGAGGGCCTGGAGAAGGAGGCTGCTTGGGCTGGCGATCGGGGATCACGTGCTCGTAGAAGCGCAGCTCCCCGCCGGGACGGCAACGCGGTGAAGTTCCGCGAGCGCTCGGCCGACATTCCTACGGACGTTAGAATGACCAGGTGAGCGAAGAGACTTGCGATCTGCTCTGCTTGGACCTTCCGCGGGCCGGAGGCGCTACGACGCTCCCGGCCCACGCTGACTGAACTTGTGTCGGCGGCGGAGGGCGCCAAGGCGCTGGCCGACCCGACTCGGTTGGCGATCGCTCTCGCGTTACGCGACGGCGGCGAGCTGTGCGTGTGCGATCTCGCGTGGGTGTGCGAGCGCTCGGACAAGCTCGTCTCCCACCACGCCCGACTGCTCCGTGCAGCCGGCTTGGCGGAGTCCCGGCGCGAGGCCAAGATGGTCCTTTACTCGATCACCGACCGCGGCCGCCGGCTGCTTCACGCGATCACCGCGGCTCCCGTCGAGACTATGCCGTGAGCCCGCAAACGGCACCTGCGCCGCTGCCGCGCACGGGTCGCTCCAGCGCTCCCCGTCGCAGCACAGGTTGGCTGCGCGCCGCGCGACGCGCGAGATTACTCGCATGGGCGAGCCTCTTCTGGATGACCATCGAGGGCGCCGTCGGCGTCCTCGCCGGCGTCGAGGCGAACTCGATTAGCGTGCTCACCTGGGCTGCATCCTCCGCCGTCGAAGGCCTGGCTTCAGCGATCGTGATCTGGCGCTTCACGGGCCGTCGCACGCTCTCAGAACACTCCGAGCGCCGCGCGCAACGCTGGGTAGCGGCCAGCTTCTTCCTCCTCGCCCCCTACTTCCTCTACGAGTCCGTCGACCGACTGATCAACGGCACGCAGGCCAACGCAGCGCCCCTCGCGATCGCGGTGACCGCTACCAGCGTCGTGCTGATGCCGTTGCTCGGCTGGGCCAAACTCCGGCTGGGCCGGCGGCTCGACTCCGGCGCGACCGCCGGCGAAGGCATCCAGAACCTCCTGTGCGCCGCTCAGGCGGCCGCGGCACTCGTCGCCGTGATCGCGGCCGGCGCCGGCGTCCCGTTCATCGACCCGGTCGCCGCACTCCTGATCGCCGCGATCGCCGGCAAAGAGGGCGTCGAACTCTGGCGCGGCGGAGACTGTGAGTGCCACCGATTCCCCCGTCTCGACGCCCAGGGCGGCCAGTCCTACCGAAACGACTGCTGCGGCGGCTAGCCCCACGCGGCGCCAGGCGAGGCTACTCGAACAGCCCGTCGCTGGCTCGAGACCGGCTGCTGCATCGATCGACAAGCCCGGCGGGGAACCTCGGCTGGGCGCTGTGAGGCGCGCGTCCATGCATCGCACGATCCTCGACGAACGGTCGGTGGACCGAACAAGTGGGATGCAATACGGTTGCCTGGCGGGGCGACCGGATCACATGACGACGCCGGAGGGTGCGATGACGACGACCGAGTTCGACGTGGGTTCACTGCGGGGCACGATCACCGGGGCGGTCTCGCTTCCCGGTGACCCGGCATACGACGCCGCGGTTGCCATCTGGAACGGGGTGATCGAACGGCGCCCCGCGGTCGTCGCGAGTTGCCGCACCGGGGATGATGTTGCCGCCGCCCTGTCGTTCGCTCGGGGCGCCGGCCTCGAGGTCTCGGTTCGCGGCGGCGGACACGGATACGCGGGACTTGCGCTCGCCGACGGTGGGCTGATGATCGACCTGAGTCCGATGAAATCCGTGCGCGTGGATCCGGACGCGCGGCGTGCGCAGTGTGGAGGCGGGGTGACGTGGGGCGAGCTGGACGCCGCGACTCAGGAACACGGCCTGGCCGTTCCCGGCGGTTTCATCAGCACGACGGGGATAGCCGGTCTGTGCCTGGGCGGTGGCTTCGGCTGGCTCAGCCGCCTCGCCGGATTGACCTCGGACAATCTCATCGGCGCCGAGGTCGTGACCGCGGACGGAACCATCCTGCGGGCTTCGGAAAGCGAGAACGACGAGCTGTTTTGGGCCCTGCGCGGTGGCGGTGGGAACTTCGGCGCGGTCACATCGTTCGAGTTCCGGCTGCACCAAGTTGGTCCGTTGGTTCACCTCGGTGCGTTTTTCTACGCACCAGAGCAGGGTGGCGACGTGTTCCGGTTCGCGCGGGAGTATGTGCGGACCCTCCCCGACGAATGCGGCGCATTCCTTGCTGGTCTCACCGCCCCGCCCGAGCCGTTCGTCCCCGATGAGCAGAAGGGCCAGCCGGTGTACCTGTTGGCGATCGTCGGACTCGCCGACGATGCGGCGCACGGCCAGCTTGTCGCGCCGGTCCGCGACGCGGTCGCGCCGCTGTTCGAGCTCGTCACCCCGATCCCGTACGTGGCGCTCCAGCAGATGTTCAACGGATCGGCGCCGTGGGGGCTTCTCGCCTACGAGAAAGCCGTGTACCTCGACGAGCTGACCGACGGGGCGATCGAGGTGATCCTCGAGCACCAGCCGAACAAACAAGCTCCGCTCTCGTTCCTGCCGATCTTCGTCCGCGGCGGGGAGTTCGCACGGATCCAGGACGACGCCACCGCATTCGGGGGCAGTCGCAGCGTTCGCTACATGGTCAACATCGCGGTCGGGGCACTCGAGAAGGATCACTACGAGGCCGACCGACAATGGGCCCGGGACTTTTGGTCTGACCTGGTCCCGCACGCGGTTGGTGTCGGCAGCTACGTCAACTTCCTCACCGATCAAGAGGAAGATCGCGTCCGCTCAGCGTACGGACCTACGAAATACTCGCGCCTTGCCGAGCTCAAGGCTCGCTACGACCCGGAGAACGTCTTCCACCTCAACGCCAACATCCGGCCCGTAGCCCGGCGAGCCTGACGACGTTGCCACCATGGGTGGCCCATCCGCGTCATGATCCGCATCGAGCACGCCAGGGCCGGTCTGGTGTCAGGTCCGAGATGACGTGTCGAAAGCGGAGCCGTCCTCCGAGCTCAGCTCGGCAGCGTCGCCGTGCGTCTCGAGCGATTCTTTCAGCGCCGCGAGGATGGCCCGCTGGGTCTGGTGGAACTTGCGGCGAATGAGCGGGAGCGCTGCCCGCACGAGCAGGTTGTTTGGCTCGAAAGTGCTTTCCGCGATGACCAGCGTCTTGTCGTCGTGTGGTGTCAGCGAGAAGCCGGCGCGCCAGTTCGAGACCATCCGGCCGAAGCCGGTCGAGTCCTCCTCGACCGACCAGGCAATGCGGTTCGCCGGCTCCTCGACGACGCAGCGCTCCTTGGTCTCGCCGTGCTTGCTGCCCACGAGCACCGAGCACGTCCTGACCTGACCGAGGCTGTGCTCGCCTGCGATCTCGGTCACGAACGGGTGCCAGCGCGCGTGAGCGGCACGGTCCTTGAGCGCATGCCAGACCTCGGGCGCGGAGACGTCAATCGCGAGCGTGTCTTCGATTCTGACCTCGCTCATCCGCGACCGGCTCTTTTCGGTTGGGATTGTTTCGGCGGCAGCGTCTCGGCGCGGGCGACCGCCTGGCCGACCCACCGCCCGAGCGCCCGCCCCTTCAGACCCTCCGGCCTGACGGTCACGAAGCCGCGCATTCGGCGTCCGGTCAGGTCCATCGGGCGGGCGTGCGCTCGCCCCAGGGCCGCGGCCTCCTTGGCGGGGTCGAGGCGGACGATCAGCTCGTCTCCGTTGACGCCGCAGCACATGTTTCCGCCGAGCATGAACGTCAGGCCGCCGAACATCGGCCGCTCGGCGACGTCGTCGCGATCCGCGAGCAGCGCGCGGACTCGTGCCGCCAGCTTCTGGTCGTAGGCCATCGCTGGTTACTCCCGGAGCGTCCTGGGCAGCCCGAACGCGGCGAACACGCCGGTGTCGGCAAACCCGGCCAACCCCGCCACCCGGTCTCCGCGCAGCGTGAGCACCATCAGCCCGTAAGCGTGACCGATCGGAGCGTGCGGATCCCTCAAATAGCACCCGAAGGCCGGCTGACCGTTGGCCCGCGTCGCGACCAGGCGGAAGCGCTCCAGCGCACCGGCCGCCGGCACCGTCGACAGGAAGCGGCCGATCGCCACCGGACCGTGATACTCAGCAGCTTCCGGTGGCATGGTCATCAGCGCATCGTCGGTGAGCAGCGCGATCACCCCCTCGATATCCCCCGCCTGAAACGCCGTAGCGAAGCGCGAGACAAGCTCCCGCTCCTCTCGCGAGTCGGGCAGCGGCGCATCCCGGAGCGCGCCCGGCGGCACGGTCCGATCGACGGCTTGGCGCGCGCGCTGGAGCATGCGGTTGACCGCGACCTCGGTCGCGCTAAGCATGTCGGCCACCTCCGCGGCGCGGAATCCGAGCACGTCGCGCAGCACCAGCACCGCCCGCTGGCGCGGAGGCAAACGCTGCAGCGCGAACATGAACGCCAGGCTGACCGCCTCCCGCGACTCGTACCGCGCCTCAGGCTCCTGCGCCCGGTCAGCCAGCAGCACGTCGGGATAGGGCTCCAACCACAGCGGTTCGGGCATTCGCGTTGGCTCCGGCGGCGGGGGGACGGGCTCGACCGGCGCCGGCACCTCGGGCAGGCGCCGACCCCGGCTTCTGAGATGGTTCAGACAACGGTTGGTGGCGATCCGGTACAGCCACGAGCGCACCGACGAGCGACCCTCGAACCCGCCAAGCGCCCGCCAGGCCGCGACCAATATCTCCTGCACGAGGTCCTCCGCATCTTGTACGGAGCCGACGATCCGGTAGCAGTGGACCTGCAGCTCTGACCGAAAGGCCTCGGTCAACGCCTCGAACGCGGCCTCGTCACCGCTCTGCGCGCGGGCCAGCAGCTGCGCCTCGGCGATCATGCGTCCTGCGCCGCCATCGCGCGGCGAAGCGCCTCCGCGTCGTAGATCAGCTCGCCGCGAACGATCACCCCGTCCTCGACCTCGAGCAACTCCGCGGACGTCATCCGCCCCACTCCGGGAAGCGCCATCTCCCAATCGATGATCGAGAACACCACATTTCCGTCCACGAACTGGCGGCGGACCGTAAAGCTCGTCACCGCGCGGCCCGCCTCGCGCGCCATCGCCCGATACCCCTCGGCGCTGTCGAAGCTCGCGACCGGGCCGGTGAACTGAAAGTCATCCGCCAGCGGCACGATGCTCAGGTCGCCCTGCCGGTTCTGCCAGGCGTCGTAGTACTGCGCGACCGTCTCTGCTGCCGTCATGAGAGTCCTCCATTGTGTCGAGCCTGCGAGTCCATCCATGTAGACACCACCGGTCGGCAAGACTGACCTCCGCCCGGGTCGATGTCGCGCAGCGGCAAGGAGTCGTTGGCTACCGCCGGCCTACGCGCGAGCCGTAGTCGTTGATCCAGCCGAGACGCTGTACCGGGATGAATTCGGCGGCCTTGCCGCGCAACAACGCCGAGGAAATCGCGGCCTACCGGATCATCGACTCGCGGCCGTGCTGACCGCGGACCCGCCGGGCGGAAATTCAGCAGGCGGTCGGTGCGGCGGCGAGCCGGGCGTGTGGAACCGACGCGGCCTGGCCCGTTTCGACCAGGTACTTGAACGCGGCCAGGCTTCTTTGTCCCATGCCCCTGATCTGACGTGAAAGCAGCGGCTCCAGGAGCCGACCGACCGGGCCACCCTTGAGGACGACCTGCGCCTCGCTGACCAACAGCGTCCGATCGCCCTCAGCCTGGACGGACCAGGTATTGCGGGCGTGTGCGACGAGCGGAACGCCGACCCCGTCGTAGGTGAACGAGCGCCCTTCGTCCCAGGCCACCCAGCGCTCCTGGATCACGATGCCGCCGCGCAGTCGGCACGTCCGTTCGGCGCCCACACCGCGAGCGCGACCGTCATCGCAGCGAGCGTCGACGATCGCTTCCGACCAAAGCCGGATGTCTTCGAGCTTCGCCAGCCGCGCCCACACCTCCTCGAGTGGTGCGTCAATGCAGGCGGAGCTCCGCAAGGCAATCACGTTCGCAGTATCGCGGATCACGCCCGGTGGGTCTATCTCGCGAGAGATGAGCCTCTCGAGTCGTCAGCCGGCGTCGCGAGGTCGCGCAGCGCCCCGAGGCGGCGCCGGTTTCTCGAGCGTTCGGCGGCAGTGGGGGGCACCAACGGACGTGACGCTCCACTCGCGCGGCGGCCGGCGGGTCAAGTTCGCCGTCGCGGTGGTCAGACATATCCGCGCGCACTCCCGAGAAGATCATCGCAACCCCGAACCGATCAAGGCCGGCTGTCAAGCTGTTCGCGTGAACACCACCTCTTCGAGTCCGTCTGAGGCGGACGCGCACTCGCCCGATCAAACGAGGGCCCGACTGCGCGGCGCGGGCGTGCGGGAGGCACTGGCGTTCTGCGCCGAGCGGCGCAACCTGCGCCGGACCATCCGGATCGCGATCGTGGTCGGGATCATCCTCACCCTGATCAATCAGGGGTCGGTGATCGCGGAGGGTCACGCGACCAGCGTCACGTGGGTGCGCTGCGCGCTGAACTTCATCGTCCCGTTCCTGGTCTCGAACGCCGGATTGCTCAGCGCTCGCCGCTGACCGAATCCTCGATTGCCTCTCCGAGTCGATCAGTGTGGCTCGCTGAGCATTGTGCGCGAGAGCTCGATGATGGTCTGCTTGACCTTGGCGAGCGGCTGCCCGTGGTCGCGGCGCAGCAGCATGAAGGTCTCGACGCTGGTCAGTGCGTGCAGGGCCGCGGCCGCCCGTGGCACCGACCAGCCTTCGCGCAGCCGGCCCGCTCGTTGTAGCCCGCGGGCGAGGCCTTGCATGCCACGCCGCTGATCGTCGTACTGGGCGTCGATGATCTTGCTGGCGTCGGGCTCAAGCACGACGATCGCCTTGAGCTGGACCATGATGTAGCCCTCCTTCTCCCACAGGTCGCAGCCGGCCAGGAGCAGCGCGTCGACCGCGGCGACGGGATCCTCGACCGCCTGCGCCTCGCGCAGCGCGCGCATCTCGGGCCCGCCGGCACAGCGAAGGCTCAGCGCCTCGAGCACCCCGAGCTTTGAGCCGAACCGGCCAAACACGGTCGCGCGCGCAACGCCGGCCCGCTGAGCGAGGTCGTCGATCGTCGCCGTATGAAACCGGTCCTCCGCGACCAACTCGGCGGCGGCGTTCAAGACCCGCTCCATCGTCTGCGCCGATGAAGCTGAACCACGTCGCGATGCGTAACGCCGGGTGGCCATGAGAGACCCAGGGTAGCGAACGGACTGGATCTCTAGTATGGTCTTCAAGTCTAGACTCTCAGTCCAACCAACCGAGGAGTACGGGCAAATGCCAAAGGCATCCAAGACAACGGCCGGCCGAGCGGCCAGCGGACCCGGCTACGAGGGACGCTTCGACGAGCTCGGCGACCACACCGTCGCCTTCGAGCAGTTCAGTGGTGGCGGCGACATGGCGCCGCTGTTCAGCGGCCTTCCCCATGATCGCTGCCAGTGCCCGCACTGGGGGGTCGTGGTCCAGGGACGGCTCACCTTCACTTACGCCGACGGCCAGGAGGTGGTCGAGGCCGGCGAGGCCTACTACGCGCCGCCCGGGCACACCCCTGCTGCGGACCCAGGCACCGAGACGATCGAGTTCAGCCCCACCGAGGAGCTGCACAAGACGATGGCGGTCGTGATGAAGAACGCGCAAGCTCTTAGCGCGAAGGTCTGAGGCGTGACGATGAGCGTGGCGGCACACGACGCGGGGCCGGCAGGCGACCGGGTGCTCGTCGACCGGCTGTTCACGCCCGAAGGGCGCGCGGACCCACACAGTGTCCTGCGCGGCTCCGGCCAGGTCGGCTGCCGCCACGCAAGCGCTCGCCGGATCCTCCACAGCCCCAACTTCCTGCCCGCGAGGGTGAGCCCGTCGGAGTTCGAGCTGTTCAGAATGTTCGCTCGCTGGCTGATCTCACTCGACGGCGAGCGCCACAGGGTGATGCGCGGCGCGTTCGGGGGACGATTCACCCCCCGCACGATCGACACCTACCGCGAGCCGATCCGGTCCACCGCCAACGAGCTCGTCGATGCAGCCATCGAGCGCGGACGGATCGACCTCGTCAGCGGCTTCGCGCGGCCACTGCCCCTTCGAATCATTTGCCACGTGCTCGGCGTCCCCGCCGAGCACGTTCCCTGGATCGACCAGCGCATGATCACACTCGGGCTTGGATTCGCCCACCAGCGCGACCCCGAGTTCCTGCGGGCCGCAAGCGACGCCGCGACCGAGCTGCAGGCGTACTTTGACGAACTGCTCGACGAGCGCCGTGCCGCACCCGCGGACGACCTGCTCACGGCGCTCAGCCAACAACTCCCCAACGACCCCGAGACACGCGCCGACACCGTCGCGAACTGCGTCCTGTTCATCATCGCCGGGCACGCGACGACCACCAGCCTCATCGCCGGCGGCACCCTCCTGCTACTCGAGAACGGCCAAGCGCCATCGCATGCTCAGATCCCGGGCGCGGTCGAGGAGATGCTGCGCCTAATCACCCCGACGACGATCGTGGTCACCCGCGCCGCCCAAGCCGACGAGATCGACGGCTGCCCAATCGCTGCCGACGAGCACCGCTTCGTGTTCCTCGCCGCAGCGAACCGGGACGCCGAGGTCTTCGAGGATCCCGACCGCTTCGACCTCGCCCGCAGCCCCAACTCACACCTGACCTTCAGCGCCGGCAAGCACTACTGTCTCGGCGCACCACTCGCCCGCCTGCACGGCGAGATCGCGATCAGCACCCTCCTCGCTCGCCTACCCGCCCTGCGCCTAGACGGCGAACCCGCATGGCGCGGCAGCTTCCCACTCCGAGAACTCGAGCGCCTGCCCGTGGCATGGGACTGAACCCCCCTTCCGACGAGCCCGACGAAGAGCCGTCCGGCCCGCTGGTCCCAGCCAGACACGCGGGCGTCGTGGCAGACTCCTCGCATGGCGGTTGACGTCGTGACCGAGGTCGAGATCAGGCGTCCGCGTGAGGAGGTGTCTGCGTTTGCCGCCGATCCCGGGAACGCCACGGCCTGGTACAAGAACATCAAGGAGGTCGAGTGGGAGACCGCACCGCCCGTAGTCGTCGGTTCGAGGGTTCGGTTCCGCGCCCAGTTTCTCGGCCGCACCTTGGATTACACGTACGAAGTCCAAGAGTTTGAGCCCGGGCGCCGCTTCGTCATGTCGACAGCACAGGGTCCGTTTCCGATGGAGACGACCTACACATGGGAGGACACTTCGGACGGCGCGACCAGGATGACCCTTCGCAATCGGGGAGCACCCTCGGGATTTGCCGCAGTCACCGCGCCGGTCATGACGCGGGCGATGCGCAGGGCCAACGAGGCTGACTTGCGGCGTTTGCGGGCGCTCCTCGAACGCTAGTAGGAGCCGAGACAGCCCGTGTCCGTCGGCGCCCTCTTGACCCGCGCTCGCTCGTCTCGGGAGAGCGCTCCAGTTCGCGCCAAGACCGTGATTACCGCCGGCCCGTAGCCGTCTGCAGTCGATCAGGCCGCAGACTCGAGCAGATCGACCCGCGGCACTCCGCGTGCGGCTGCGCGGTGAGCTCCCAGCGTCTGCCCGCGCTCGCGCTTGAACGCCTTCGCCAGGGCCGCCTCGGTCGCGTACCCCGTGAGGTGGGCGATCTCGAAATGACTGAGTCGGGTCGTCGCCAGTAGTCCCGCCGCATGATTCAGGCGCACCCGCATGAGGTAGCGCATCGGTGAGTCGCCTACGCGCCGATTGAAACGGCTGGCGAGAGCCGTGCGGGAAAGCCCGACGTGGTTCGCCAGCCGGTCCAGTGTCCATGGCTCGTTGAAGCGCTGTCTGATCGTCTCGAGTGCTTGCGCGATCGGCTTGTCCGCCAGCTCAGCTTCGATCAGCAAACCCGAGCTCAAAGCGTCGATCAGCCAAGACCGCAACGCCTCAGCAATGAACACCTCCGCGATCTTGGCCTGCATCATCTGCGTGCCCGGGCGACGCTTCTCAGCCTCACCGGCCAGCGTCAGCAAGACCGGCTCAAGCCACGCACCGATGGCAAGGGCTGCCGCATCGACGAGCAGCACGCGCGGGAGGATTGACGTGGATGAATGTGGCAGCTCCACACCGAGTACGAAGCCACCGCACAGCAGCCGGGTGACCGGACCGTGGCCGTCGATCCGCAGCGTCAGATCCTCTAGCAGCGGACTCTTCTGCACGAGCTCGTCCAACGAGACCGATGCGGGGCCCGTGCCATGGCCGAGGGTGTGTTCGTCGCCCGCCGGGAGCAGCACGAGATCGCCCGCGTTGAGGCGAATCGGAGCGCGATCATCGAGCGTCAGCCAGCACGAGCCGGCGAGCACAAGATGGAACTTTGCGACGGTCGAGCCCTCAACCGTGAACCCCCATGGCGCATGCAGCTCGGACATGCAAAAGACGCTGCTCTGCACGCTGAGCGAACGCAACGCGTCAGAAACGGCGTCGGCTTCTGGAGGAACCAGTACGTCCACGTGCTCTGAACGATCGGACAAGAATCGTGTCCGATTGACGCTACCGAACCGCGCCGACCCTGTCCAGAATCCTCCACAACCAAACCCACCCAACCACGCGGAGGACCAGATGCCGACATACCTTGTGACCTACCACGGCAGCGGCGCACCACCTCCCACTCCTGAGGCTCAAAAGCAGGCGATGGACGCGTTCGGCGCGTGGATCGCGTCGGTGGGGGATGCGATGGTCGACCCCGGCGCGCCCTTGGCCGCCTCGAAGTCCGTCTCGTCCGGCGGGACGACGGACAGCGCGGCGGACGGCCCGATCGCCGGCTATACCCTGCTCCGGGCGGCCGATCTCGATGCCGCGGCGCAGCTCGTCGCGAATCATCCGTTCATTTCCCGCGGGGGAACCCTGCAAGTGAGCGAGGCAGTCGACCTCGGCACCTAGCAGGCGCGCCGGCTGAACGCACGCCGATCGAAGAGCCGGATCGAGCTTCATCGCGAACCACCTTGTGGGTCGGTCGTCGCCAGCCCGCCGACGCGGGCTCGACGGCTTCCACGGCGTTCGCCAGCCAGGTTATTCACCCGGGAGCAGGCGCTTGCGCGCCGATGCTCCGCCTCGCGAGACTTGGACCATGAACGATGAGTCCGTCCGCGTTGCCGCTCTCCTTCACGAGGCCGGCGAGACGCACCATGTCGTGTACCGGATCGTCGACGGCGACGATCCGGACTGGGCGTCGTGGTATGCCCAATGGTTGCTCGACCTCTCCGAGCTGCCCCAGATTCTGGGAACGACTCCGGTGCGAAGCGAGCTCGTGTGGATGCTGGTCTCGCTCGACGAGGAGTACACGACCACCAGCCCGGACGTGCCCTGGCCGCAGTGGTACGCGGAGCGCATCATCGAGCACTTTCGCTCGCCTCGCGAGTAGCACGCACGACCCGCCGCTGCACACTGAGGTGCTCGACGGCCTACGCATGCATCGGCTGGGTTATCACGTGGACGGCGACGATCGCTTGGGGGCGCGGGCCTGCCGGCGCCACGCCGCCGGGGTGTCCGCGTGGTAACGCTTGAACTGCTTGATGAAGAAACTGGGTTGCCGGTAGCCGGCGCGGATCGCGACCGTCTCGACCGTATCATCGGTCTCGCGCAGGAGCTTTCGCGCCTCGGCCATTCGGCGCTCGGTGAGCCACTGCTGGGCTGTACGCCCCGTCTTGCGGCGGACCACGGTTGTCAAGTGCGCCGGCGTCAGCCCGACCGACGCGGCGACGTCCGCGAGTGAGACCGGCTCGCCGTAGTGCGCCTCGATGAACTCGAACACACCGGCCAGCAGAGGCTCGTTGCGCAGCCGCAGGTCATGGCCAAGGTCGACCGTAACCCGCGACACGCTCACCAGCAGGAGCGTCAGGTGAGCGAGCACCGCCTCGTTTGAGCCATCGCGCGGCTCGCGCAGTTCACGCTCGATCGCCGCGACGTGCCCCGACCACACCGTCCGCTCGTCCGGCGGCACTCGCAGCCGCTGGGCGCCCCCGGCGGCCCGACCGACGAACGGGAACAGGAGCGGGTGAGCCCTCCAGGCCAGGAACGCCCCCGACGACGCCGAGGCGATGACCTCCGGGGCGAAGAAGACGGTCCAGCCCTCGGCCGCTCGGACGTGATCGTCCGCCGCCACCCGCACGACCTCACCCGGAGCGATCACAAACGCGTCATCGGGAGCGACCGTCCAGACCTGGTTGTCGAGCCGGAACGCGCCGGCACCTCGCTCGAAGTACGCCAGCACGAGGAAGTCGTGGGCGTGGGCGTGCTCATCGGCGAGATCTCCGGCCGGCAGCTCCGCACCCGAGAACCGGAGCACGCTGACCGGGGGCATGCCAGGAGTGCGGACGTACTCGTACACGGGCGCGCCGTCGATCCGGCGGCCGGTGACCCGGGTCACCTCCACCGGACCGAAAGATCGTTGCATCATCGCCAATGATCGACGCTGGACATCCCTCTTCTCAGGGATTATCACTCAACCCGTGCCGAAACATCCGCTGATTCTCACGAAAGGTGATTGATGAACGAATACGCCTCGCCACGACCAATCGCCGATTCGCCCGCGGCGAAGCGGCGCTACCTGCCGGGCATGGGCCTGGGCTGGCTGCTCCCGCTCTATGACCCCTTCACGCGCCTGATCGGGATTCAGGCCGTCCACCAGAAGCTCGCCGATCAGGCCGAGCTCGACTCCGCCCAGCGGGTGCTCGAGATCGGCTGCGGAACCGGGAACCTCGCTCTGCTGGTCAAGCGGATCAGACCGCAGCTCGAGGTCGTCGGGCTCGATCCCGATCCCAAGGCGCTGGCACGGGCGACCCGCAAGGCCCGTCGCGCCGGCCTCGATCTCAGGCTCGATCGCGGCTTCGCCGACCAGCCCCCCTACCCGGACACCAGCTTCGACCGGGTGCTCTCGGCACTCATGTTCCACCACCTCGACGAGGACCTCCGGGTGGCGTCGCTGCGGGAGGCGCTGCGCATGCTGCGCCCTGGCGGCTCCCTGCACCTCGTCGACTTCGGCGGCAACTCCCACGACCTGCACGGACTGGCGCGCATGGCACGCCGCAGTCACGCCCTGCGCGACAACTGGGACGATCGCATCCCCGCGCTCATGCGCCAGGCAGGCCTGGCCAACCCCGCCGAAACCGGGCATCTCAGCCGGCGGATCGGCCGCCTGACGTACTACCGCGCAGACCGCTCTAACTGAATGCTCCCCCGTCAGTCGGACGACCGTGGGCAATCCGGTGACGAGCGCGTCTGCGGCGGCAGGCATCGTGCGCCGACGGGTTCCTCCCGGACGGCCAGGGTTCGGCGCTAAAGCGCTCGACCGCCCAGCGGCCGACCACGCTCCGGGAGCCTTGGCGCCGCAGCCGGCGCACTGAAGCGGCGGCGGATCCAGAGCCCCCATCAGCTGCGCACACTGGCGGCTGCCACGATGGCCTCCTAACCGCGCGGTGCGCGTCGCCCGCAAGGCGAAGGCGTGTACGGGACGTGCTGGATCGACCCCTGAAAGAATCGACCATGACGGCCGGCCGAGCGTGGACGGATCAGCACGGTGGATCGTCCGTTTCGGCCGACGAAACCGCCGCGGCGGGGACACCCGATTCGGGGGGAGGCGGACCATCACTTTGCGCCGATGAGCCCCCGTCTGCGACGCCGAACGGCCACCTTCGAACAGGATCTGACGAGCCCTGAGTACGACGGCTTCGCGCCGGTTCTGCTCCTGGTCCGTCCTAACCCGCCAATCGAGCTCGACGATCCGCGGTTCTACCCAAATGCCGGGTTCAACCAGAAGTCTCGCGCGCGCTCATGGGGACGCCACCCGTTTTGCTCACGCGAGCAGCACAGAGCACCCAGACCCGCATCTCCGGACCGAAGGAGGAGTCCGTAGTTTGCCGCTAGGGCGTATAGAGCTCGGCGCTTGCGTAGTCCTGCTGGTAGCAGTACTCGTAGCCCGGGCAGATCGTCTGGTCACCGCCGGCGTACAGCACCTGTCCGTTCGGAAGGAGCGCCGCGCCGGCGTCGAGCAAGTTGATGTTGGCGAGCGTGCCGGTGGCGGTCCAGGTCCCGGTCGCAGGCGAATACACGTCCCCGACCTGTGAGTTGCCACCGACGGCGAGCACCCGACCGTCCTGGAGCCGCACGGAGACGCCGCGCACATGGTAGGAGGTCATGCTGCCGGTCGCGCGCCACGTGCGAGTCCCCGGGTTGAAGATCTCGGCCGACTGGAGGCCGCTCGGATTGTCGCCACCGGCGACCAGCACGGTGCCGTTGCTGAGCAGCGACACGAGCGCGCCGGCCCGCGCGGTGGTCATCGCCCCCGTGGAGCGCCAGCGTCCCCTGCTCGGGTCATACAGCTCCGCGTTGCGGGCGTAGCTGCTTCCGAGGCCACCGGCAACCAGCACCGTCCCGTCGGGCAGCAGCGTGGCGGTGTGCTCCTGGAGCGGCATCGGCAGGCTGCCGGTCAGCGTCCAGCGGCCGGTCGCGGGGTTATACAGCTCCGCGCTCGCCTTAAGCCCGCTCAGCGACAGGCCGCCGGCGACCAGGACCTGGCCGTTGGGCAACAGCGTGCCGGTGAAACTAACCCGGCCGAAGTGCATGCTCCCGGTCGGCGTCCAGCTGTTCGTCCCGGGGTTGTACAGCTCGGCGGTCGCGCTGTACTGGCCGCCGCCGGCGACGAGCACCCGTCCATCGGCGAGACGTACCGCGACACCCAACGTGCGCGGCTGACTGAGCTCGCCCGCCGGGCTCCAGCCGCTCGTCGCGGGGTTGTAGATCTCGGCCGTGGTGCTGCTGCTGACTACCAGGACGCGACCGTCGGTGAGCGGCGTCGCGAGCACGTGGTCGCGAGCCATGG
>Ga0318562_10000009_pt1 | contig 96764 bp, 83 predicted proteins | sample GRESIP066b5f18_FD_203688 | JGI IMG/M metagenome (GOLD analysis project Ga0318562, IMG submission 203688) | Tropical soil microbial communities from Luquillo Experimental Forest, Puerto Rico - GRE.SIPMG.066b5f18 | ecosystem: Environmental > Terrestrial > Soil > Tropical forest > Bulk soil... | reverse complement strand
TCGTTTGAGCCACAGGCGGCGGCTGACCGAATACACATAGGTCTTGATCTGGCAGTTTAATTCAAAGGTACCGGATATGGCCTTTTCGTACAATACAATCAGGGACTCCTGGAATATGTCCTTTGCATCCTCATCCGTGCCGCTATTGCTCAGGATCAGGTTTTGCACCATAGCATAATTCTGCTTGTATATGGTTTCTATGGCCTTCCTGTCGTTTTTTGCCAGTCCTTTGAGTAAGCCTTGTTCGAAGCTGTCGTTCCTCACGCGGGTGCTCTGTTTAATACCGAAAATTAAGATTCGTAACCCAATTCAAAGTCACTCTTTTTATGATTAAATATTTTCCGGCTCATTTTTAGGTCCTTACAGATTAATAAAAAAAATATCTAAATAATTGGTTATTCAAGGGTTACCTATTCATCTCGAGGGTATTAACCTTAAACCATTCATTTAACAAACACAAAAACATGATCACAATGAAAAAGCTCTTAGTAGTATTAGCAATAGGCGCTTTTGCTGCCTGTAACAATTCTTCCAGTTCTGAAGGCAAAGCGGATTCAACTGCTAAAGCCGTTACAGATACAGCCAAAGCAATGGGTGATACTGCTAAGGCAAAAATGGATTCAACCGGTAAAGCTATGGTAGATACTGCCAAGGCCAAGGTTGACTCAGTTAAGAAATAACTTTTTTTTCATATGGCAAGCAATCGTTAGAGGCCGTCCTGTTCCCAGGATGGCTTTTTTTATCCCCTCCCTCGGCCCATTGCGGCCCGATATATCCTGGCCATTTTTTTTCTCAGATCTTTCTGGTTATTATTGTTGCAACTTGCAGCGCTCAAATAAAGCCAACAAACTGCCATGATCTGGATCCAGCTGATCATTTTACTTACGGCCATTCTGGTAGGATCCAGGATGAAGGGTATCGGGCTGGGCGTGATGGGCATGGCCGGTCTTCTGATATTCATCGTTTTTTTTCACATGCGTCCGGCCGATCCTCCGCTGGATGTTATGCTGATCATTCTGGCTATTGTTACCACCGCTGCAACCCTGCAGGCAGCAGGAGGGCTTGACTGGCTGGTGGGCGTCGCGGAAAAAATCATTCGCAGGCAACCTTCCCGGATCATATTTATCGGTCCTCTGGTGGTTTATTTTCTTTCGCTGTTTGCAGGAACCTCCCACATTGTCTATTCGATGCTTCCCATCATTTCCGAGGTATCAGTCAAAAAAAGAATCAGGCCCGAGCGGCCCCTGAGCATATCGGTCGTCGCCTCCCACATAGCCCTGACGGGCAGTCCGATGTCCGCCGCTACCGCGGCCATGGCTGCGCTCCTGGCCTACCCAGGAGCTGCTGTCGATATCATGAAAATATGCATACCCTCCTGTATTGTCGGGGTTCTGGCGGGGGCCCTGTCTGTACTGAAGATGGGCCGCGACCTGGAAAAAGATCCTGTTTTTCTGGACAGGATGAAAGACCCCGTCTTTGCTGCCTCGATTGATGCTACCGCAGAACAAAAGGGACGTGTGACAAAGAAAGGAGCCAAAACCGCAGTCCTGTTATTTGGGCTAACCATTGGCTGTATAGTGATCGCAGGAGCCTTTCCCTCCCTGATACCTGTGGTGGCCAAGGGACCGGCTGCTTTCGGCGTCAATGCCAACGGCATGCTGACTATGGGAACCGTCATTGAAATAGTCACGCTGACCTGCGCCGGTATCATCATGCTCGTGACCGGAACAACCCCCGCCGATGTTGCCGGGGCAAGCCTGTTTACCTCCATGGCAGCAGCAGTAGTTTCTGTATTCGGAGTAGTGTGGATGAGTTCAACCTTTATCCATCATAACCAGAGCATTCTGCAGGATGCGCTCGGAGATCTGGCCAGGGCTCAGCCCTGGACCTTTGCCTTTGCCATCTTTGTAATGGGAGCCTTTATGTTCAGTCAGGCAGCCACTACCCGGACCATGATGCCCCTGGGTATTGCCCTGGGGATCTATCATCCCTGGCTTATCGCGATGTTCCCTGCCGTTAACAGCGATTTTGTCCTTCCCGGGTATCCGACCCTGCTGGCCGCGATAAATATTGACCGGACCGGGTCGACAAAGATCGGCCGCTATGTCCTTAACCACAGTTTTATCCGACCGGGTCTGGTGGCGGTATCAGTGGCCATCGCCACCGGATTTCTGCTGGCTGCATTTGTGCTGAAATAGTCGAGGGCAATGTTCAGAAGCCCATTTTTTTCTTCAGGTTGGCATCTATCTGGTCGAGGAATTCTTCGGTGTACAGAAAATGCTTGCCATGCTCCACTTTATTGCCGTGAACACAGATGGCCAGATCCTTGGTCATTTTACCGGATTCTACTGTTTCAATACAAACCTGCTCAAGAGCATTGCTGAAACGTATGAGTTCCTGGTTATTGTCCAGTTTGCCCCTGAAGGCGAGTCCTCTTGTCCAGGCAAAGATTGAAGCGATGGGATTGGTGGAAGTTGGTTTTCCAGCCTGGTGATCCCGGTAATGCCTGGTGACTGTGCCATGCGCGGCTTCTGCTTCCATGATCTTTCCGTCCGGGGTAATGAGAACAGAAGTCATCAGGCCGAGCGAACCAAAACCCTGCGCAACGGAATCACTCTGCACATCACCATCATAGTTTTTGCAGGCCCACACAAAATTTCCATTCCATTTCAAAGCGCTTGCCACCATGTCATCGATCAGTCGATGCTCGTAGACAATGGCGGCTTCCTTAAATTTCTGAGCGAATTCAGCTTCAAATATTTCTGCAAAGATGTCCTTGAAACGGCCGTCATATTTTTTGAGAATCGTGTTTTTTGTAGAAAGATAAAGTGGCCATTTCTTGTTGAGGGCCATGTTGAAACAGCTCCTGGCAAAACCCCGGATGCTTTCATCGGTATTGTACATGGTCAGGGCAACGCCGCCTCCCCTGAAATTAAATACTTCAAATGTTTGAGGTGTCCCTCCACCCTCGGGCGTAAAGGTCATCGTCAGTTTACCCTTCCCGCTGATCACGGTATCCGTTGCCCGGTACTGATCTCCGAAAGCGTGACGGCCGACGATGATCGGCGCCGTCCAGTTGGTCACCAGTCGGGGAATATTGTTGATGACAATGGGTTCCCGGAATACAGTGCCATCCAGGATATTCCGGATCGTGCCGTTTGGGCTTTTCCACATTTGCTTGAGCTTGAATTCCTTTACTCGCGCCTCGTCAGGAGTAATTGTAGCGCATTTGATACCGACGCCATGTTGGCGAATGGCATTGGCTGCATCAATGGTTACCTGGTCACCGGTCTGGTCCCGGTATTCAATACCCAGATCGAAATATTTGATATCCAGTTCCAAATAGGGCAGAATCAGTTTGTCTTTGATAAATTTCCAGATGATGCGCGTCATTTCATCACCGTCCAGTTCGACTACAGGGTTGCTGACTTTGATCTTATTGGCCATGATTCACTATTTACGTTTTTAGGGAGAGCAAACCTACAAGAATTGAATGAATTAAACAAAGCATACCTTTTACGCAGGCCGGCTTTCGGTGGACTGAAAAACGTATAATTCCGCATTTTGGTCGGAATATACTAGCATTTGGTAAAAAATTTTCGGTTCAGAATGTTAACTTAATTATTTTGTGAGACCTAAATGAAAACCAAATGCAGATTGTTGATGTAGCACGTCAATACGTATCACAGTACGTTGCGCTGACCGAGGAGGAATACCTGTTTCTGGTTCATAGGCTTGAGATTAGAAATTTTGATAAAAAAGAAATTGTTACCCGGGAAGGTGAAGTCGAGAATTATCTCAATTTTGTCATCAAGGGTCTGGCCAGGAAATTCTTCTATAGGGATAAGGAGGAAATGATCACCCAGATTGCCAGGGAAAACGAGCTGATCAGTTCTTACGATTCCTTTCTGAAAGGTACGCCTTCCACCTACCTGGTTGAGACGATTGAACCCACCACTTTCATTTCCATAACCAAGGACCACGTGGAGGAATTATATGAGAAAAATCCCAAGATGGAAAGACTGGGCCGTTTGATTACCACCCAGCAGTTCCTTTCCCGGGAGCAATGGGAATATGACCGCATGCGGCTCGATTCACACGAAAGATTTGTCCAGTTTATCCAGGACAATTCAAATCTGCTGCAGCGGGTTCCCCAGAAATACCTGGCATCTTACCTCAATATCAAGCCGGAGACTTTCAGCCGGTTCAAACACCTGCTCAGGAATTACAAACAGGGCTGAAGTCAGAGATTGACTATCAGTACCGGGATTTTCAATTCATGTCTCACCGTGTTTACAGTTTCACCATAAATAAAGTCTTTTAGACCGGAATGTCCGTGTGCGCCAATGACGAGCATGTCTGCCAGTTCTTCCTTGACGATACGCACAATTTCCTTTGTCCGGTTCTGGTATCCCAGGCGGGTATAGACGCGGAATCCCTGTTGCTCGAGTTGTCCCCGGTAAAAATCCAGTCTTTGCTGGTCACTTCTTGTCTCCAAATCGTCACTCTGGCGACCGAGCATCCTGGCCGAGGCGCTTTCCACAACGTGAATCAGCAGGTAGGATGCGTCCTTTTTCCCCTGGCCGATGGCATAGGCAAGCAGTTTTTGGTCATGGTCACTGAAATCAAGGGCAATGGCCACTCTTTTGAAAGCCGGCGGTTGAAGCTTCTGGAGACCTTCTGCCTGGCCGTGCATCTGGATGTTGAAAACGGGCTCCCTGCGGGTGAGCCACGGAAACAGGAATATGTAAAGCAGCAGCAGGAGGCCAAAGAGACCGGCAGCAACAATCATTGCTTTCCATCCCAGGTTTCCCGGATGGCTAAAGAAATCAGCTGCCTGCTCATAGATCATCTTGATGTTGAGATAAATAAGCGCCGACGCAATGGTCCAGGAAAGTATTTTCACTGGAGGGCTGATCACAAATTGTCCCATTTTTTTCCTGTCGCTAACAAAATGGATCAGCGGCACAATGGCGAACCCCAGCTGCACACTCAGGACGACCTGACTGAGCACCAGCAAGTCATCAATTTTGGATTCTCCTGCGAGGATGATCACCAGCATGGCCGGGGCAATAGCCAGCATCCGCGTGATGAGTCTCCTGAGCAGGGGATTGATTCGCAGCTTTAGATAGCCCTCCATCACAATCTGGCCGGCAAGGGTGCCAGTCAGGGTTGAACTCTGTCCTGCCGCAATCAGGGCAATCGCAAAGAGTTTCGGTGCGATGGCAGTACCTAGCAGGGGGGCGAGCAACTGGTGTGCTTCCCGGATCGAGGCCACATCTGTTTTTCCGGATTTGAAAAATACCGTGGCTGCGAGGATCAGGATGGCGGCATTTACCAGGAAGGCCAGGTTCAGGGCAATGGCACTGTCCAGAAAATTTAATTTCAGGGCCTTCCTGGTATGCAGCTCCCCTTTCTGAATCTCCCGTGTCTGTACCAGCGCCGAATGAAGATACAGGTTGTGGGGCATGACTGTAGCGCCTATTATTCCGATGGCGATGTAGAGGGCCTCGCTGCCCTGGTTGCGCGGCAGAAAACCCCGGGCAACCTCATGGAAATCGGGCTTTGCCAGGAGAATTTCTATCAGGAACGACAGGCCTACGATGGCAATCAGGCCGATGATGAATGCTTCCATCTTGCGCATGCCCAGTCTTTGCAGGAAAAGCAGCAGGAAGGTATCGAGGACCGTTATCCCGACACCATAGGCCAGCGGCAGGCCGGTCAGGAGCTGAACCCCGATGGCCATGCCCAGCACTTCGGCCAGGTCACAGGCCGCAATAGCGATTTCGGCCAGCACGTACAGGATGATGTTGATCATGCGAGGGTATGCCTCCCTGTTAGCCTGGGCCAGGTCGCGTCCCCGAACGATGCCGAGCCTGGCCGAAAGGTTCTGAAGAACCAGCGCCATCAGATTACTCATCAACAGGACCCAGATGAGCGAATAGCCGAACCGGCTTCCGCCGGCCAGGTCCGTAGCCCAGTTGCCTGGATCCATGTAACCGACACTGACCAGGTAGGCAGGGCCGAAAAATACAAACCATTGCTTCCAGCGTGATCCAGCGATGCTGGTACTGATGGAGCCATGCACTTCACTCAGTGATACGTCTCTTTGCCACTTATGATTCATTTCTTACCAGTATATTCCTTGCCACCTGCTCACTCAAGGTAATGACAGGCTGGTTTCGGATTTTAAGTTCTATGGAATTGTCAAAGGGGAATTTCTTTTTGATTTCCAGGCGGGTGCCAATGCGGATCTGCTTGTGCCGCAACAATTCAAGCATTTCGGGGGTCTGGCTGGCAATTCCCGAAACCAGCGCCGGTTGGTTGACCGGGATGTTCAGCAGGCACTGCCCGGGGATCGCGCTGATTTTTCCCTGTCCGTCCGGAATGGGATCGCCGTGGGGATCGGTCTGGGGGAAGTTCAGAAATATATCCAGCCGGTCGACTAGCTTCTTGCTGCTGACATGCTCCAGCTCTTCAGCCACTTCATGTACCTCATCCCAGCCAAAATGCAGTTTCTCCACCAGGAAAAACTCCCAGAGGCGATGCTTGCGGATAATCTGCAGGGCTACTTTCTTTCCTTCGTTGGTCAGCTTAAAGCCCCGGTACCGCTCGTAGATCAGCAATTTTTGCAGCTTGAGCTTCTTGAGCATATCGGTTACCGATGCCGGTCTGGTCTGCAGGGCGGCTGCCAACGCGTTGGTACTGACCATTCCCAGTTCCCGCTGGAGGTGGTAAATGGTTTTTAGGTAGTTCTCCCTGCTGACTGAATATTTCAAAACGACTAAATTTAAATTTAGACAAATCTAAAATTAATTTTTCAATATTGATGGAATTATTTATCCCGGGTATCCAGCGAATGTTTACTTTTAGTCTCCCGAATTGAAATTCAATAGCAGAGTATATGAACAGATTCTTGTTGTCAATGGCCCTGGGAGCCATGCTGATATCCTGCGGGAATAATAAAAAGCCGGGAGCGGATACAGGTGAATTAATGGACATTCATGATTTTATCGGGCTTTTTCAACCGTTGAAGCTTCCCATCCAGTTGACCGATACCCTGCTGACCCGTCCCAAAAAAGACCCTGCCGCCATCGCCTACAAGACATTTCTTCAGTTTGTTCCCGACAGTGTTCTTTCCAGGCATTTTGGAAAAGGGAGGCCTAGAATTCTTCCGCTGGGAAAGGTTAGCGAAAAGAACAACGAAACATACCTGTTCGTCAAGGCTGTTTCTGCTGCCAGGAAGGTCGCCTATGTACTCTGTTTTGACAAATCAAACAAATTCGTGACTTCGCTGCCGCTGATGTTCAGCGATGGTGAGCAGGAAATCTCCTGGTCTGCCTCGATGGACGGCAAATACACCATCTCCACGGTCCGGCAGCACCGGTCTTCCCGGGGTGAACTTTTGTACAGGAAGTCAGTCTATGTATTTAACGACGCAGGGGTGTTTACCCTGATCCTGATGGAATCCAATGAGACCAACCCCAGGGCCCTGCAAATCATCAACCCGATAGAATCCCTGCCGCACAAACACAAATTGTCCGGAGATTACGTGCAGGACAAGCGCAATTTCATTTCTGTGCGGGACGGAAAGTCCGGTTCCTCCTTTGTATTCTTTGTCCATTTTGAAAAGGACAATGGCGATTGCAAGGGCGAGCTCAAGGGGGAAGCCAAGCTGATTTCACCGGTTCTGGCCCATTACAAGTCAAGCGCCGATCCCTGTTCCATCCAGTTTTCTTTTTCCGGCAACAACACAGTCGTGCACATGAAGGAACTGGAAGGTTGCGGTAATCACCGGGACATCAAGTGTTTCTTTGAAGGCGATTATACCAGGCAGAAAGAAATCAAGGCTAAACCGGCCAGGAAGAAAAGTAATGCCTAAGAGAGGGCATCCGCCCCCCCGCGGAAAATCCATGCGGCAAAATATAAACAACAAAGTTGGCAGTGTATTAAATTTGCGACCCCGGCCCCTTTGCCCTGATCCAAATAGATTTTATCATTTATATTGCGTCCTTCTTACACTTAAAACAAACGAATATAGAAACAATTGCATATGAGCTTTAAAAATTTCAAGGTTCCCTATAATGTGGATGAAAGGTATTCGAAGAAAGTGGCTTATTTTTCAATGGAGTTTGCCGTGCATCAGCCGCTTAAGATTTATAGCGGAGGGTTGGGTTTTTTGGCAGGTTCCCATTTACGCAGTGCCTATGAACTGCGGCAAAATATGATCAGTATCGGCATCCTGTGGAAATACGGATATTATGATCAGGCCCGCAACCAGGACCAGACCCTGCAGGTAACCTGGATGGAAAAACAATACAGTTTTCTCGAGGATACGGGCATAAAATTCCAGATTATCATTCACGAGCACCCGGTTTGGGTCAAGGCATGGTACCTGAACCCCGATACTTTCAAGAGCGCGCCGTTGTTTCTGCTGAGTACGGATTTACCGGAGAACGACTATGTTTCGCAAACCATCACACACCGGCTATACGATGCGAATGTGGCTACCAAAGTGGCCCAGTTCATCCTGTTGGGAGTAGGGGGGGCCAAACTGGTGGATGAACTCGGCTTCAGCCCGGATCTATATCATCTCAATGAGGCTCATGGAATCAGCGCTTCATTTTACCTGTACCAAAAATACAACAAGAACATAGAAGAAGTCAGAAAACGCCTGGTCTTCACTACGCATACTCCCGAGGAAGCCGGAAACGAGAAGCATGATATTTATCTGTGTAACAAGATGAGTTATTTCTGCGGTCTGTCTCTGGAGGAAACCAGGAAACTGACAGGTATCGAGGATGACGCCTTCAATCATTCGCTCGTTGCCCTTCGGTTTGCACGCCTGGCCAATGGAGTTTCACAACTCCACGGAACTGTTTCAAGGGCCCTGTGGAGCAAATACAGTGGGATATGCCCCATTATCTCCATTACCAACGCCCAGAACTGGCGCTACTGGTCAGACAAACAACTCTACAAAAAAATGGAGGATGGGGATGATTACTGGTGGGATGACAGAAAAAAATATTTGAAAAAACGGGCATTTGACATCGTCGCCGACCAGACGGGAAAAATATTCAGCGCTGATGTGTTCACCATCATCTGGGCCAGGAGGTTCGCAGGCTATAAGCGTGCTGAACTCGTTACCAGGGACATTGAACGGTTCAACAAACTGACCTCCAGCAAAAAATACCCGGTTCAGTTCGTATGGGCGGGAAAACCATACCCTATGGATTACCCGGCCATCAATGAGTTCAATCACCTGGTCCATCTGAGCAAAGGATACAAAAACGTGGCCGTGGTGATCGGGTATGAGCTGGGGCTGTCCAAAAGACTCAAGCAGGGAGCTGACTGCTGGCTCAACAATCCACGCGTTCCCCGGGAGGCATCGGGCACCAGTGGAATGACGGCCGCCATGAATGGGGCCGTGAATTTCTCCACCAACGATGGCTGGATTCCCGAATTCATCAACCATGGTAACAACGGGTTTGTCGTGCCAAAGGCTGACTACATCAATATGAACGTACAGGAACAGGATGAATACGACCTGAACAAGATCTATGAAATCCTGCTGGATCAGATCCTTCCCCTCTACTACGATAAATACAATACCTGGAGGCAGGTAGCCAAAAATGGCATGCGGGATGTCCGTTACCAGTTCGACTCGGGCCGCATGGCCCACGAGTATTACGACCTGCTGTACAAATAGGCGATGATGGCGTGAAAGAATATAAAGAAGACAACCCTTCGGGGTAGTTATCCGGGCACTGCAAAGGCCGACAGCTTTCTTCAGTGCTCCTTCCGGCCATCCGGCTCAGATTTATGTCGGGACGGCCTTCAGCCGGCAGAAAACCCCGGCTGACTCCAGTCTGACGACCCAATTCCTTTTCTTTATCCGCCGACCGGAATTTCCGTTTCTTTTATTTTACAATCTCCAGCAGCTCCACTTCGAAAATAAGTGTAGACCCGGGTTTGATGACCGGCCCGGCCTGCTGATCACCATAGGCCAGACTGCTAGGAACAAACAATCTCCATTTGCTTCCCACCGGCATAAGCTGTAACGCTTCCGTCCAGCCCGGGATGACTGAACCAACCGAAATTTCAATCGGGCCGCCTTGCTTCAGAGAACTGTCAAACACGGTTCCGTCAAGCAGCCTTCCCTCATAATTACATTTGATTTTGTCACTGGTGGACGGCTTGGGACCATCTCCCTCCTTCAGGACGGTATATTGCAGTCCGCTGGGAAGGGTGACGACACCCGGCTTGTTCCTGTTTTCCGCCAGGAATACCTCACCGGCTTTGCGGTTGGCTGATGCTTTCTCTGATTTTATTTTCTGCACGAAGGCCATAAAAACATTGTTGGCCTGTTGTTCACTCATCTGCTGATTGCTGTTGCGGAGCACATCATTGATCGCCCTGGATACGAGAACCCCGTTCACCGATTCAATTCCCTGGTCCCTGCAATACCTGGCAATACTCAGGCCAATGGCATAACTGAGTGAGTCGGCCGGTGACTTCAGGACAGGGTCAGGGGAAGAGGTCGGAGACGGCTTCTTTTTTGCCTGGCTCCATACAGAAAAATTCACTGCAATTAAAAGAATAAATACACAAATTTTTTTCATTACATCAATTTTGAAGGCGTAAAAGTAATATAATCATCTCAATTGACGTCAGGCCGGATAGTTGGTGATCAGCATAAATGCCCGGTGAAAACTTTTACCGGCTATGTGGTTTGTTTGCCAAAAACTGCTGACTTTCATAGGCCGTCAGGCAAGGTTCCATATCCGCTAAAGCGGGACAAGAACCGGATCAGGGGCAAGTGAAATCTGGTTTGCTAAAAAACTATTATTTTCAGCGCATGAAAGTGACCATCTATGGAACAATACATAAAACCGGTAGAGATTCGATGGGCCGATCTGGATCCGAATTTTCATTTGCGTCATTCGATCTATTATGATTACGGGGCATATTGCCGGATCAGTTTTCTGGAGGAGCACGGGCTAACTTCCCTGATTATGGCCAGGATGCAATTTGGTCCCATCCTGTTCCGGGAAGAAGCCGTTTTCCGAAAGGAAATCAGGCCGGGGGACCAGTTGGCTATCGGGTTGGAACTTATCAAATCCAGAAGGGATTTTTCCCGGTGGACCATCCGGCATCAGCTGACGATAAACGGGGAAATCCTCGCCGCAGTCATTACGGTGGATGGCGCCTGGATCAATACCAGGGAGCGGAAACTCGCAACGCCTCCTTCCGAGATTTCCGAGGTGTTTGACAAGATGCCCAGGAATAAGGAATTTCTATGGCTCACGCCCTAGATGCTTAACATTTCCTTTTCACTTTTGTAATCTACTTTTACCGCGCAATAATAGGCTCAGGCGCGTAATAACCTGCATGGAGATTTCGTTAATACACATCTGAACCAATACGCTTCACCAAGCACAAACATCTCTTAAAATCAATACTGATGAAAAAACTCTTAGTCTTCAGCTTTCTTTTTTCCGGCTCAGCAATCGTTTCTTATGCCCAGAGCGGATTGCTCGACAATGTGAAAAGCGCAGTCACCGGGAAGTCCAGTGGGTCCTCCCTGAGTAATGAGGACATTGTGGGTGGTTTGAAACAGGCCCTGACCATTGGGGCTAAGAAAAGTGCCGACAGATTGTCTGCCGTTGACGGGTTCTTTAAAGATGCTGCTGTCAAGATCCTTCTTCCTGAGCAGGCCAGGAAAGTGGAAAATACACTTAGGAGTCTGGGCATGGGCAAGATGGTGGACGACGCTATCCTGAGTCTTAACCGGGCTGCTGAAGACGCGGCCAAATCTGCGTCTCCCATATTTGTCAATGCCGTCAGGAACATGAGTATCGGAGATGCGCTGGGGATCCTGCGCGGGGCAGATACGGCTGCAACATCCTACCTGAGGAAAACCACTTCTCCGGACCTTAGCCGGTCATTTAAGCCGGTTATAGACTCATCGCTGAAGAAAACAGATGCCACCCGTTACTGGAAAGATGTTTTTGAAACCTATAACAAGCTGCCGACCACTTTCAAGAAAGTAGATACCGATCTTTCTGCCTATGCCACCCAGAAAGCCATGGATGGCATCTTCTACTATGTAGCCATAGAGGAAAAACAGATCAGAAAAGACCCGGCAGCCCAGGTGACTGACCTTCTTAAAAAGGTATTCGGTCCCAAATAACAGGGTGCCCTGTTGAGGTGTAATGAATTGCTGTCCGTACGGGGCAGCTTTTTCTATTTTCAGTCATTTATTTGTTTATTCCGGGTGATTTTTCTTCCGGTTATGCGTCCAACAACCTATTTTGGGGATTGGTCAATATATTTGACGGTTATCCCAGGCGTAACCCAAAACTTCTGCGCATGAAAAAATTAGCCATTTTCATTTTCCTTGCTGCCATAGCCAGTATTTCACAGGCACAAAAGCCAGCCATAACGGCGCCTGCAGAAAGCGAATACAGCTCCATTTCTGGCCAGACCTCGGTAACCCGGAATTCAGTCACGATTGGCGGAAAAAAGATAGACTATACGGCTACCGCCGGATATGCCGATTTGCGCAATGACACCGGAAAGACCATTGCCAAGATCTTCTTTATCTATTACCGGGCGAACGCCGATGACCAGGGCAGGCGTCCAATTACCTTTGCCTTTAACGGAGGACCAGGTTCCTCCTCCGTGTGGCTTCACCTCGGGGCTTTGGGTCCGAGGCGCGTCGTCCTTGCCGATGATGGAACAGCCCTTGGGCCGCCATACGGATATGTCAATAACGAATACTGCTGGCTGGATAAAACAGACCTCGTATTTATTGACCCTGTGTCAACTGGGTACAGCCAGCAGGCATCCGGCGAAAATCCCAACCAGTTCCATGGTTACCTGGAGGATATCCGGTCAGTAGGTTCCTTCATCAGGTACTTTCTTTCCAAATACCAGCGGTGGGGGTCCCCCAAATTCCTCGCGGGAGAAAGCTATGGTACTACCAGGGCAGCCGGTTTGTCAGACTTTCTGCAAAGCAGATACAGGATTTTTCTCAATGGAATATTCCTCGTTTCAGCCATCCTGAATTTTGGAACCAGCGATTACTATGTTGGCAATGATCTTCCGGCAGCCCTGTATATTCCCAGCTATACGGCTGCAGCCTGGTATCACAAAAAGCTGGCCCCGGCACTGCAATCAGATCTGCAGCAGGCCCTCAAAGAAAGCGAACAGTTTGCCCTGGGAGATTTCGCCGCTGCACTTTTAAAAGGAGAGGGGCTGTCTGATGAGGAGAAAAACAGGATAGCCGAGAAGATGAGTTACTACACGGGCCTCTCCAAAGAATATTGTTTGCAAAGTAACCTGCGTGTTCCTGCTGAACATTTTTATAAGGAATTGAGAAGGAAGGATGGTCTGACCATCGGGAGGCTGGATGCGCGTTTCACCGGGCGGGATCTCGATGACGCGGGAGAGAACCCGGAATTTGATCCCTCTTTTGTCAATATTGATGGCCCCTTCACTTCTGCCATCAACGATTATTTTGAAAAAGAACTGAACTTCAAAGAAGAAAAGCCCTATAATATTTTTGGCAATGTATATCCCTGGAATTTTAACAATGTTCAGAACCGTTTTTTAAATGTGGCGGAAGATCTGAGATCGGCCATGACCAAAAACCCGGCCCTCAAAGTGTACATCGGGGCCGGTTATTATGACTTTGCCACGCCCTATTTTATTGCCAGGTATGATGTTCAGCACTTTTTCCTCAGGCCCGAATTGCAGAAGAACATACAGTTCCATTTCTACCCGGCCGGGCATATGTATTATATCAATAAGCCCAGCCTGATTCAGTTCAAAAAAGATGTGGATGATTTTTTTGACAAAAACCTCGCCAAATAAGGGGCAGCCAATAGCCAGTGAATGATCTCCGGCGAGTTGAAAAAGGGCAGCCTGCCTTACGTCCCTGCCCCGCAGAAACACCCGGTTTGTACCGGATCTTACAGGCCAGGATAGTCGAAGTAAAAACCAGGATAACTCCGTTGTCGATGGCCCAGGATGTGGTTGCCCATCAACCCACAGTGTAACCACAGGACTGTATCCCTGGCAAACTAGCTGTACATGGATAGAGAGATTCTCCCAGTTTTCATGGTCCGGATGGTCTTGAAGGCCTGTACCAGAAAGGAAATGGTCGTACAGAATGCTCCACTGAGGCCAAAAACCGTAATCACTTTGACAATGCTTATTTGGTCCTAAGGCAACCTGGAAGCAAATATTCGATAGTATCCCTGCGATTATTCTACATTAATACTCCTTAAAGTCAAAAAAAGAGAAATCTGCATCCCAATAAGTCAAACGCCCTCGAAATATGGATATATTTATCTAATATTAATGCGTTATTGCATACAATTTTGTTGGACAGTTTGCGTTTCTAAAAAATCAACCTTAGAAAAACTAAATTCTAATCCCTATGGCCCCCAATATCCAAAACCAGCAGGAGCAGCTGGCACAGACATACCGCCAGATTGAAAACCAGATCTCGCAGGAGAGCAAGGTCGCTTATCTGAAAATACAGAGCTGGCAATTTGCTGTCCGTACTCCTGAAATCGGCCAGAGCTATTTGCAGGAAGCTGCCACAATGATCAAGCAGTCATTGCTGTCATTTGTTCCCAACAGCTTTGTGCTGAGTGAAGAAGGCTATTATGTGAATGCACAGGAGAATTAAAAGGTCGTTCTGTTTGAAATAAGCATGCCGCGTAAAATTCGGACTACACAAATGGTCCTGGTATTACGCGGCATTATTTTCTGGTTCTGCCATCAGGATTTCACATCAAAACTCACACATTCCTTCAACTCCTTTTCAGAGTAAGACATATTGTACTGTTTCAGGACATCTTCGGGTACGCCGTTCCACTGGTTGGGCGCATTCCCAACATAACCGACATCCTTTACTCCGATCTCTGAGGTGTAGAATCCGGTGGCGGTGAGATTGCGCATCAGGCTGAAAAAAGCCACCCCCTGGGCCATTTCAGGTTTTGCTTTCTTGGGCCAGGCGATTTCATCAACCATTTCCATTTGTTGAGCCTGGCTGCAATCCTTAAAGGGTTTCTCATATCGGGTAAGACAATGTACATCCAGCCACCGTAGTCCTCCGCGCATCGGGGTTTGATGCTCAGGCATATCCTTCACAATGAATTCGATGAACTCCGGAACCTTGGCATCGGTTGCACTGCCACTGACTTCATCACGCGGAATGATGATATCAGCCAGTATGCTGATCGTGGCGAGTTCTGATTCGGTAAAAAATTTTTCAGCGGCGACTTTGTTGTAGTATTCAGTCTCCTCTTTCATCCGGTTAAGATCATAAGGACCTGCCGGGGCAGCCTTTTCCTGCGGCGCAGCAGTTTTTTTGTCTGCCAGTTTGCAGGCTTCCACAAGTACTCCCGCCGAAGCGCCTCCGACGAGGAGGGTTTTTATCGATTTGCGTCTGTCCATAATTTTTTCGGTTATTAGGTAGTAAGATATTTCTTCTCAGATATTCTGCTTTTTCAGTTCATCAACGATGTATTCGGATGTTCTCATGGAAAGGGCGAGAATTGTCCAGGTTATGTTTTTGTCCGCCTGTGATACAAATGGACCCCCGTCAACACAAAACAGGTTCTTACAGTCGTGGGCCTGGCTGAATTTATTCAATGGGGAACGCTTGGGGTCATTACCCATCCGCACCGTACCAGCTTCGTGAATGATGTTCCCAGGATTGTGCAGCCCGTAATTGTTATGTGGACCGTCGTCTCCTCCCCAGGTGATCACAGCTCCCATTGCCGAGAGGATTTCCTTAAAAGTCTCCTTCATATGTTTAGCCTGCTTGATCTCGTAATCGGTATAGCTGGTGTGAAAGCGCAGAACGGGAATGCCGTATTTGTCCACCACATTCGGGTCTATTTCACAATAGCTGTCTTCCCTGGCTATTGCTTCACCACGTCCGGCCATGCCGACATGGGACCCAAAGAAATATCGGTAATCCTCCTTGAGGGAGGCACCATAGCCACCCGCTTCCTTTTGTTTTCCTTTTATCTTGTATGTCCCGTTGAGATGCTCAATGCCCCAGTTAAAACCATATAAGGGCATACCAAAGCCGCCACCATATTCGATGTGGTAACCTCTGGGGAAATCCAGCTTTTTGTTATCCAGCCACCAGGGCGAGTAGACGTGCATGCCGCCAACCCCGTCTTCATTGTATCTTTTACGATCAAAAAGTTCCGGAATGATTCCACCCATATCTGCACCGGTGGAATCGTGGAGGAATTTTCCAACGACATTGCTGCTGTTGGCTAGCCCGTTTTGATGGCGCTGCGATTTTGAATTCAACATCAGCCTGGCGCTTTCGCAGGCACTGGCTCCCAGGATTACCGTTCTGCCCTCCACCTGGTACTCCTGCATGTCTTCCTTATTGATATAGGAAACTCCCGTGGCAAATCCTTCTTTATTGGTCAGTACTTCACGGGCCATCGCATTGGTGATCAGGTCAACATTGCCCGTTTTCAGTGCGGGGATGACCAGGCAGGAGGAGGAAGAAAAATCCCCGTAGACTTTGCAGCTGCGTCCGCATTGCGCACAATAAAAGCACTGACCCCTTTCACTATTGATTTGTTTGGTAAGGATGGACATCCTCGATGGTATGACCGGAACTCCTACACTCGTCGCCGCCTTTTTAATAAAAAGTTCATGGAGCCTGGCTTTGGGAGGAGGAAGGAATATGCCATCCGGGTCATTTTCCAAACCCTCGTTGGTGCCGAACACCCCGAGCAATCTGTCTATCTTGTCATAATAGGGTTTAATGTCTTCGTAACCGATCGGCCAGTCATCCCCAAGACCGTCAATGCTTCTGCGCTTGAAGTCTTTGGGTCCGAAACGCAGGGAAATCCTTCCCCAGTGATTCGTCCTTCCCCCCAGCATGCGGGCGCGCCACCACTCCCATTTGCTGTCACCGGCCTGCGTGTAGGGCTCCCCGTCAATTTCCCATCCCCAATAACAGCCGTCGAAGTCTCCGAAGGGACGAAATTTGGTGCTGGCGCCCCGTCTCGGTGATTCCCAGGGATTTTTCAGCTGGCAGGAATCCTTTTTTGGATCAAACATCGCCCCTGCCTCCAACAGGCACACCTTCAAACCTGCATTGGCGAGAACATAAGTGGCCATTCCTCCGCCCGCACCTGATCCGATAATTACTGCATCATATTTTTTGGCCTGCTTCCTGATCTGGAGATCTCCCATATTGATGACGAATGATTTAAGATGATTGAAACGATAAATTTAAAGGATTTGAAGACTTGCGGAGAAAATATTTTTCCCTAAGGGTAAACAAGCAGGCGCTGAAACAAATCAGGAAAAACCGGGATCTACCACATGGCTTTTTATCGCCCGTCACCTCGAGGGATAGTGATGACATGAAGATATTTTACCGGGAATAAAAAGAACATTTTTTTTCAAATGACAAATTAGGGTGCGGAAATTGAAATCATCCATCGACCTGGTTTCCTATCTTCGGCAGTCACTCATTCCTCTTCCCATTCTTTCAGATCATCTTCCCCGTCCGTACTTTGGTCCTTGTCCTCTTCATCCTCTTCCACCGACCGTGCAAATTCGGCAAACCATCCTTCCCGGCTGATGAGTTCAGCGGGACTGCCCTGGTCTGTCACCTCGCCTTCAGACATGACAATAACATGATCGGCGTCACGAACCATGTTGTAGCGGTGCGCAATGATCAGTACAGTATTTTCCTTTCGTATTTCCTCAATCGTTTTTTTTATTTCTGCCTCGGTGGCAAAATCCAGGTTGGCAGTAGCCTCGTCTAGTACCAGGATGCGCGGATGAGCCAGGAGCACCCGGGCGATCTGCAGCCGCTGTCTTTCACCTACCGAAAGACCCATACCGTTTTCACCTACGATCGTATTGAGTCCTTCCGGAAGTCTTTCGAGGGTCGTTTCAAGTCCGGCCCTGGCCGCAGCGTTTTGTACTTCACTATCACCGGCATCTGGTTTCTTGTACCGGATATTGTCAGCAAGCGTTCCGCTGAAAATGGAACCATCTGTCGATACAAGGCCAATCTGACTGCGTACGGAAGCAGCATCCAGGTGAACCAGATCCTGGTTATCGATCATGATCTTTCCGGCATCTGGTTCGAATAATTTCAGCATGAGGTCTACGGTCGTCGTTTTTCCCGCACCCGATGTACCCACCAGGGCCGTTACCCGGCCCGGTTCCAGAGTGAAGGTGATCCCTTTTAATATTTCCCTCTCCGGCGTGTAGCTGAAGCGGACATCCCTAAAATCAACCCTTCCATTTCTGATGACCAGTGGTATGCCTGACTTTTCCTCTATACCTTGATCCAGTAACCGGAATGCCCTTGCGATCGAGGCAATATTTTGCTGCAGGTTCACCCAAAGACTGGCCAGTGAATCGATCGGGCTGTATAACCTGTCAAGGTAAGTCACAAACATCACCACATCCCCCGGAGTAAGTTTGTTCTGGAGCGTAAGATAACCACCGTATCCCAGGACAAGGGCAGTGGAAACGTGGGTGAGCATCGTTTCCCAGAAGACATACTTATTCGCCAGCCTGGAACGGTTAACATAATCCCGGTAGGCTTCATTGGCTATTTTCTGCAGGTTGTCTGCCTCTCTTTTCTCCGCCCCGGACAATTTTACGGTCTTGATCCCGCTCAGGGCATCCTGAATCCTGGTCGAGACTTCTTCCCAGCGTTCATAATAAGTTGATAGTCCCGATTCCAGTCTGTTGGCCGATCTCCATGCCACCAGGAGATAAAATGGAATGATGAACAGGGCAATGGAAGTCAGAGCAATATTTTCATAAAACATGATGGCCAGGATCCCCGCCAGACTGATGAGTTCCGGAAGCACCTGTTGGGAAAACCCGTTTACCACCGACGATACCTCCTCGGACTGATCTATCTGTTTAGAAATGGCCGCTGTGGAACGTTTGCTGAAGAAATGCAGGGGAAGGTTCAGCACGTGCGCAAATGTGCCCTGGATAAAACGCTGCTCGATCAGGCAGGATAACCGAACATTCTTGTTTTCGCTCACCCTCCAGAGAATGGTGGCAATGAGGTTAATGAATAAAAGCAACGATACAGCCCAGAGCAGTGTATCGAGGGCCTGATCGGGTGACCGCGGGGCCACATGGGTCCTTGAATGAGGTTCCTTTATCTTAGGTTTGGCCCGGTGGGTGGCGCGAAGACGGGCTGATTTCTGCAGCGGTTTTTTCCGGAAAGCCGTATCCTTCATGGCTTCCGGGCTATTCTTCGTATCCGTCACGGCAACTTCCTCCTCTCCCGGGGGAACACCCATCTCTTTTTTTGTATCCTCTTTAGCCTGGTTTATAAATAAACCGGCAACGTCGTTGATGGCTTCCCGGTATATCAGGGGCTCAATGAGATTGGCTCCGGTACTCAGCAGGCAGAGGGTGACCACCCAGAGAAATTTTTTTTTATGTGGTAGGACAAGACGATATAGATTATTCCAGACCGTACGGTTTGTCCCGGGATCATTTGCCATGGATCAGATTACTTCAGTAAAATGCGCGAAATTAATGATTCCTCCAGACAATGCGCCTGTCTGTCCTCAGGCCATTGTTAAGGGGATGTAACCTTTACAGGGAAATGGGTCACTTGGAATAAACATCATGTATTTTTAGAAAAAAATGTATGGATGTTCATGAATCGATGCTCGTTGAGTTCGGTGAAGAGGCAAAGCTCACCCGAAAAATGCTGGAAAGAGTGCCCTTTGACAATCCCCAGTGGAGACCTCATGAAAAATCTATGACGATGCAGCGGCTTTCATCCCATATTGCCGAGATTCCGTTCTGGATGATGAAAGCGCTTTATTCAGACGGGCTGGATTTCCTGCAGTCGGGATCCATGCCTGAGCGTTTCTATGCCAACAGCCGGGATGAGTTGTTAGGAAAATTCAGTAGCATGTACGAAGAATCCAGCAAAGCGCTGGAAAATGCCGGTGATGATCTCCTGAATGGTCTGTGGACCATGCGCAGGGGTGATCAGGTAATCTACCGGATGACCCGGGTGGTGGTCATTCGCAAATGGGTGTTTGACCACACCATTCATCACCGCGGGCAGCTGTCTGTTTACCTGCGGCTGAATAACATTCCGGTTCCCGGCATGTATGGGCCGAGCGCGGATGAAAAGACGGCCTCAGGCTGACCGGTGTTATACTTCTTTTTCAAGAACCAAAAACTCCAGCGGCTGCCTGGGTATCCCGAATTTTCTTTCGTCCGGGAAAGGCGCTGTCTCTCCTGTTTTTCCATATCCGTGTTTCTCATACCACTGAATGAGTTCTTGCCGGACAGAGATGACCGTCATGAAGATCCTGTCACACTTGGCCAGACGGGCATGCTCTTCAGCAGCGTCCAGGAGTTGTTTGCCGATTCCCCTTGACTGAAGGGCAGGGGATACAGAAAGCATGCCCAGATACAAGCGGTTTTTCCTCTTCTGAAGGTAAACACACCCGAGGATGGGTCCCCCCGTTTCCGCCCGGACGGCCAGCAGTACCGAATCTGGATTCGCCATATCATTTTTCAGGTTCTGGCTGTCTGTTCTGATTTCCCCTTCAATCAGATCTGCTTCTGTAGTCCATCCCGCCTTCGAGGATTCTCCCCGGTAAGCACTGTTGATCAGACCAACAAGCGCCGGAATATCATCCTGGACGGCTCTTGAAACGGAAAACTGGTTCATGCAAACAAATATATGGAAACCAGCTAAATGCATTATCGCTATATTTGTGGTTCTCGGTCTGTAATATGGAAAAAAAGGAAGTCGTTATAATATCCGCTGTGCGGACCCCGGTAGGAAGTTTTGGCGGAGCACTTCGGGAATTTTCCGCCACCCGGCTGGGAGCCATTGCCATCCGGGCTGCCCTGCAGAAAGCCGGGCTGAAACCCACAGCCGTTCAGGACGTACTCATGGGATGCGTGCTCCAGGCTGGTCTTGGGCAGAACCCTGCGAGGCAGGCGGCCAAGTCAGCGGGCCTTCCCAATGAAGTCAATTGCACAACCGTAAACAAGGTATGCGCAAGCGGAATGAAAGCCATCTCACAGGCCGCTCAGAGTATTGCACTGGGTGATGCAGATATAGTCATAGCCGGAGGGATGGAAAGCATGAGCAACGTCCCTTTTTATGTTGAACAGATGCGATGGGGTAACAAGTACGGGAATACACAGCTAACCGACGGACTTGCCAAGGACGGACTGACAGATGCCTATGACGGAAAAGCGATGGGCAACGCTGCCGAACTCTGTGCCAGCACCTGCGGGATCTCCCGTGAAACCCAGGATCAGTTTGCCATCGAGAGCTACAAACGTTCCCAGGCGGCCTGGACAGACGGTAAATTTTCCGAGGAAATAGTTCCCGTGGAAATCCCTCAAAAAAAGGGAGATCCGTTGCTGTTTGCCAGGGACGAAGAGCCCTTCAATGTGAAATTCGATAAGATACCTGAACTGAAACCAGCCTTCCAGAAGGATGGCACCGTTACCGCTGCCAATGCCAGCTCGATGAATGATGGCGCAGCAGCCCTCGTGCTGATGAGCCGGGAGAAAGCCGATGAACTCGGGCTAAAACCGGTCGCCAGGATCCTGTCCTTTGCCGATGCCGAACAGTCTCCTGAATGGTTTACCACTTCTCCCTCGCTTGCCGTTCCCAGGGCGGTTGCCAAGGCCGGGCTCCAGATGAAGGACATTGCTTTCTGGGAACTCAATGAAGCATTCGCCGTGGTCGGCATAGAAAATACAAAGCGCATGAACCTGGATCCCTCCCGGGTGAATGTTCATGGCGGAGCAGTATCGATTGGTCATCCGCTGGGCTGCAGTGGAGCCAGGATCGTGGCAACACTGATCGGTGTACTCAGGGCCAATAAAGCAAAATATGGAGCAGCGGGTATATGTAACGGAGGAGGTGGCGCCTCTGCCATGGTTATAGAATTGCTTGCCTGATGCAAAAAGCAGATTAGTGATCCACTCTTCCGGTTTTTAAGTACGGTTCCGGGTACAATGTCCACCACCAGCCGGCCATCCTGGTAACTATCCCGAAACGTTTATATCCCGTGGAGGAATTGCGCATGGATATAATCCACGACGCTGGTCAGGTTATTGGATTGTTCATAGACTTTTAGCTGCCTGTCTGCGCCGGTCCCATGTTCCAGAATCTTGGCCACCACATTGACTGCATGACGGCTGCCCAGGTGATCGACGACATCGTCGATAAAATCCAGCAATTCATAGATCAGGACCCGGGTATTGACTTCCTCTTCCTTTCCAAAATCAATCAGGCGCCCGTCAATACCATACCTGCTGGCTCTCCACTTGTTCTCGTTAATCAGTGCCCGCTGGTACATCATAAAGTTGAGATTCTGGGAACGCAGCTTGTAGATTTTGGCACAGACGCCCTGGAATAAAGCTGCTATGCAGATGGTTTCTTCCACCGTCATCGGGACATCACAGATTCTAAACTCCACCGTATTGAAAAAGGGATGAACACGCAGGTCCCACCATATTTTCTTGGCGTTGTCAATACAATTGGTTTTTACAAGGAGCTTGACATAGTTTTCGTATGCCTCAATACTTTCGAAATATTCGGGTATGCCTGTCCGTGGAAATTTATCAAACACCTTGGTTCGGAAAGATTTGTAGCCGGTAAGCCTCCCTTCCCAAAAAGGAGAATTGGTACTCAGGGCATAGATATGGGGAAGGAAATACCGTGTCGAATTGGCAATGTGATTGGCCATTTCCCGGCTCTCCATCCCCACGTGTACGTGTAATCCGAAGATAAGATTGCTGCGTGCCGCCTCCTGCAATTCATTCACAATCTCGTTATACCGGACGTGATCGGTGATCAGCTGACTTTCCCAGTGGCTGAATGGATGCGTTCCCGAAGCACCGACCCACAGGTTCAGCTCACCGGCAATCTCCGAGATCGTTTTGCGCAGGACGGAAACATCCTTGTACGCCTCATCGACATTATGACAGATATCCGTGCCCACCTCGACGACGGCCTGGTGCATTTCTGCCTTTACCTTGTCCTTGATAACCTTCTGGCCCTCCGTTACAATTTTTTGTTCATGACTCCTCAATTCCCGGGAATGGGGATCGACAACCATATACTCCTCTTCAATGCCAAGCGTAAAACTCTGATAACTTATGTTTGCCATCTGTGATAATTATTTTTTTGATTGTTGATGTTTTCACCTGGCGGGTCATGCAGTATGGGAATCTTTGCCGGAAACAGGTTGCCGTCCGGGGTCTGGTGCTAGCCACTGACACCTGTCCGGTCGTTTACTCATACCAGTTGCTGTTTGGCTGCACTCTTTTTCACATAAGCTCCCCAGGTCAGATTGTCCAGCCCCGGCTGATGGGCGAGAGCCCGCTCGATCGCATAGCCGGCCGCTGTTTCCACAACCCAGTTGAAATTGTCTTCCCCTACACTGGCCTTTTCCGCATCCGGGGCGGGATTGCAGAAATCAATGGCGAAGGGAACCCCGTCGCGCAGAGCCAGCTCTACGGTATTGAAATCATAGCCCAGGTACTGGTTGATACGCAGGACAATTTCCTCCATCATCCTGAGGCGTTCCGCAGAAGGGTTGAAATCGCTGACATACCTAAGGTGGTGGGGGTTACGCGGTTCATAAGGCATGATGCGGACGTATTTGCCGCCGATGCAATAACAGCGGTAATATTCTTCAAAGACAATCTCTTCCTGCAGCAGCATGACCAGTTCCCCGGTTTCACTGTGCTTCTGGAAGAATTCCTCTGCGCTACGCAGTTTGTTCACATTTTTCCAGCCTCCGCCGGCAAACGGTTTCATATAGGCCGGAAACCCGATGTATTTGAAGATTCCTTCCCAGTCAAGGGGAAAAGCGAGGTTGGAAAAGGACTGGTCGGTAGTATCGGCAGGATGTTCCCGGGAAGGAAGGATCACCGTTTTGGGCACCGGAACCCCGATCCGGGTGGCGAGGCAATTGTTGAAAAATTTTTCATCAGCGCTCCACCAGAAAGGGTTATTGATAACGGCTGAACCGCAGAGTGCCGCATTCTTAAGAAAGGCCCGGTAAAAAGGCACGTCCTGTGAAATGCGGTCGAGGATGACGGCGTACCCGCTGTCCGCACCCTGTACTACTTTGTCAATGCGCACAGGCTCAGCGCTGATACCCTGAATATTCTTGCTGTTGATCATTTCAACAAATGCCATCGGGAAGCTTCTTTCCTGACCGAACAGGATGCCGATCTTTTTCATGATGATTAGAATTGGAATGATGAATAAATGGTGAATGGCCGATACAGACCATGGATCTGATTGCGGCTGACGGTCATAGCCTTTTCAACGATGCCGAGTTCTCATCCTATCAGAGACAGGTAATGGGGAAACATTTCTCTCCAAACAGGCCAGTCGTGGGTAGCATGCTGACGGACATCCAGCCAGTGCTCGATGTTCTTCTTAAACAGGATGCTGCTCAGCCTTTCGTTATCCGGCTTGCAAATATCATAATCAGCCGTTCCCAGAACAATTCCCATTTTCCAGAGGTCGGGGTTTTCTTCGTTGGGTAGGTAATCAACTGGGTTATTGAAGTAAACATTGTCGTCATAGTAGCCGTCAACAAACTGTTTGATGTCGAATGCTCCGCTCATGGAAAAACAGTAACTGGTTATTCCCGGATGGCGGAAGGCAAAATTCACCGCATGATAACCTCCAAAACTGCATCCGGCAGTAACCACTCTGCCAAAACCGGTTTCCTGCTGGGCCCGCGCAACGATTTCAGTAAGGACCAATTGGTCATAGCAATTGTGGTTCCATGCCCTTACCGAAGGAGGTTCGGATTTGTTGTACCAGCTCCATGCATCAATACTGTCTGGGCAGTATATTCTCACTTTCCCGTTTTCAAGGAACCAGCTGGCGGCCTCAATCATTCCTTCATCCTTGTTCTGATAATAAGACCCCTTGGATGTTGGAAACAAAATCACCGGTTGACCGGAATGACCGAAAATCAGCATTTCAAATGTTCTGCCGAGGGAGGGAGAATGCCATTTGTGGTACTCTTCGTGTGTACTCATGAATGCGGTTGCCTTGATCAAATCTATTCTTAAAACAACAATAAAACAAATCGGTTTTGACAAAATATCTCGCAAATAAATGTTCCTGTGCAATGTTTTTTATGCGATTTCGTTATTTTTGGAACCATGCAAATTGAGAAAAGTACCGATATTTTAAAAGAATCGACCAGAATAGAATCCGAATCCCTCGATCGCAGCATAAAGGTCGACTTTTATTTGCCCAACCCCCTGTTCCGGCCAGAGGAAATAAGTCTGTTACTCATTAATGACGGTCAGGACATGGACAAACTCGGACTTCAGTCCATCCTGGATGACCTCAACGAGAAAAATCTGATTCGGCCAGTGCTCTGTGTGGGTATCCACGCAGGGCCGGACAGGAAATTGGAGTATGGAACCGCAGGCTTTCCGGACTATAAAGGGCGGGGCACCAAAGCAAAACATTATTCAGATTTTATTTTCTGGAAACTGATCCCTTATCTCAGAAGAAATTACAGTCTTCCCCATTTGAGGGAAATGGCCTTTGCCGGATTTTCACTGGGTGGATTAAGTGCCCTTGATATTGTGTGGAATCATCCCCAAAAATTCTCAAAGGTGGGCGTTTTTTCCGGGTCGCTATGGTGGAGAAGCAGGGATAAGCATGACAAGAACTATCATGATGACCACGACCGCATCATGCATCAGGTTATCAGGAATGGCCGCTATAGTCCCGGACTCAAATTTTATTTCCAGTGCGGAGCGGCAGATGAGGAAAATGACCGCAACAATAACGGGATCATTGACTCTATCGACGACACCCTCGACCTGATCAGAGAACTGGCAGCGAAGGGTTACGATCCGCTGAAAGATATACACTATCTCCAGCTCGACGATGGCAGGCACGACGTCACGACCTGGGCCCGGGCCATGCCTGATTTTCTTAAATGGGGATGGGGAAAATAAATTATTTCAAAAAATGAACCCACGGGTCTGATGATCCGTGGGTTTTCTATTTTAATTTTCCGTTCTTGCCAGGTCACCAGCCTTATTGCACATACACGGTTTTGTTGCCCTGCCCGGCATCTGCTGCCGACAGTGTTCCCAGCTGGCTGCTCAGGCTCAGCTGATAAATGAAATTGGCCGAAATGGTAAGTTTGGTCTTTGGAGGAACAAAGGTGGCACCCGCAAGCATAATGGTGGAAGTCCAGCCGTATAATCCGCCCGCTCCTTGTGCGCCAACGGTCCTGCTTAATTTCACCGGGGAAGCTGCACTGCCGAAGTTGTAAACCATGGCAACGCCCGAAACAGAATAGCCGGAGGCCAGGTAGGCATAGATATTCTTGGTAGTATCATACATGGTCCCGGTCGCGGTGAGATAGATTGTATCGCCCACATTGACCGTGTCCTGGGTATGCTTCAGTGAGCCGACCGAGAAATTGGGGGAAGCCGGCGGGGTATAGGCGGGCAGGTTCGTCACCTTATTGCAGGCACAGGCAAGGATGGCGGCCGCGCCAAAAGAATAGATCAGAACTTTTTTCATATTAATGTCTTTGAATTTATTTTTTAATTATTGAATTCACCGCAGAAGGCTGTTTGGCATCTGGTGAATCTGCTCAGTTGAACAGATACCGGATACCGAACTGCATTTGCCACCTGGATCCAGTAGCATTGGTACCATTGGTGAAATTGACCAGGTTGGTATTGTTTGTAAAGCTGTTGACAAGCGGCACCTGGTTGCCGGCGTCTGCATACGGGAAGGAGAACAGGGGTGTCTTGTTATCAGCAGCCATCCCTTCAAACCTCAGGAAATTGCTGATGGATGCGGTCTTGACAAGACCCCAGTTCCTGTTTAGCAAATTGCCTACATTGACGACGTCCACACTGAGCCTCAAGGTGTGCCGATCCCTGTCCGTCTTGTTCTTCGTATAGAAATAAATGTCCTGCGTGACATTCAGGTCCAGGTGTTTAAACCAGGGATAAACGACAGAATTTGGCTGCGTATACTGCCCCCGGTGGTGGGAGAGATAGTGATCCTGGTTGATGAAATTATTAAGCTGGTTCCAGATCTGGGTTGACGTTCTCGGGTCCGAGGCGGTACCCGTGGTGATGCCTGACTGGGAATTTTTGTTGTAGGACCCCACATCAATCAGATTGATTTCGGAAGCACTTCTTGGAACATAAATCAGGTCGTTGCCCGTGTTGCCGTCACCGTTCAGGTCTCCGTTGTACACATAGGAAGTGACTCCCGAAGGGGCTGCTTCAAATACGGCTCCAATGGAAGTAGCAAAATGCTTCGCATATTCAATCCGGTAGTTGGCAAAGGCAATAACGCGGTGGGGCTGGTACCAGGAAGGCCTGGCCAGCGTAGCCTTGTTGGGATCGGTATTGCCAACCGCCCGGGCAGACCACAGGGAACTGGCTGTACTACCGTTCTCCATTGCTGTCTTCACATCGCTGTATGTATAGGCGATGCTGGCCGATAAATGACGGAAGTTCTTCTGAATGGCAACTGTTGCCGTGTAGGAAAATCCCTTGTTCGTATTGGCGAGCAGGATGGCGTTGCCAAGATTGGGGTTGGTCAGGGAGGAACCGCTGTAATAATATTTGTTACTGCTGTTGGTCCCACTGGTCGCCGTCGGGTTGGTATTGTACCTCAAGCGCATATCCGGTCCGTTGGTGATTTGAAAGGCATTTTCTTCATTCAGGTTTACGTTGGACATGTAGGTGGCATTGATGTCTTTTGAATAGGTGAATTCGCCGGTGACAACCCACTCTCCGGGCAACTTCTTATCCATACCGAGGCTCGTCCTGAGTTTGGTGGGATATTTGAAATTCTTGTCCACCACATTGACCGAGTAACCCGTAGGCGTGGACGTCTGTGAAAGACCCTGGGAAACCAGGTAGTGGCTCAGCCCCTGGGAGGGTGAAGGGAAGAACGGGGCATTGGTCTCCGTGAAGGATCCAAACTGAACTCCGTTGTTTGCAGCCTGGTTTTCAACCCATACAAACGGGGGAGGTCCTTCAAACACGCCTGCGCCGCCCCTGAGCTGCCAGGTCCTGTCCCCTTTAATATCCCAGTTAAAGCCCACCCTGGGGGATATAATCAGGAAACTTTCGGGTGCCTTTCCGACATTGTAAGTGGCACCATCCTTAAAAGTGAGGGCATCAAAATTGGGGTTATCCGTAAACTTGTTCTGATAAGTCGTGTAATCAATCCTCAGGCCATAGGTTAACGTAAAATTCCTGGTAACCCGCCATTTGTCCTGACCAAAAAGACTGAGGTTGGTCGCTCCCGCATAGGCCCAGGGGAAGGCCCCTCCCTTCAACGTGGAGTATTGCTGGTAATAAGTCTGCGCCGGGGCTCCCGCATAAAACGCATCCAGGCTGCTGAACTGGTAGACCCCGTTGTATCCGGGTGCAAAGGCATTCTGATATTTCTTATAACTGTCCTGGGTGCCGACGGTGATTTCATGGCCACCTTCGTAAAAGCTGAACTGGTCTGTCAACTGGTAGGAATCCATGAAGAGGTTATTATGATAGGTATACATCTCATAACCAAAAGTCGTGTATATGTTATTGTTGTTGAGGATATCCACAAGCGGAAAGGTATCAGAGGATGACTGCGGGGAACGGAAATCCCTTTCCTGGGTATAGCCGATCTGGAATTTGTTGGATGCCTTGTTGGTGAACCGGGTGTTCAGCTCCGCGATATAGATCTTCAAGTTGTTGTTGATCCGGTATCCGCTGCCAAAGAAGGGCAAGGCAAATGTTCCGGGCTGGCCTCCGGTTACCTGACCACTCCCCGGACGGCTGGAACTGGCAAACTGGTCGGCATAGGATTTAAGGTAATTGTACTTGATGGAGAGGGTGTTGGAAGCATTGATATTCCAGTCTATACGGGCATTGATTTTGTAGCTGTTGGTCTTGAAAGTGTAACCCTGGAAGTTGCCTGTATTGTAGCTGTAAGAATTTTTAAGCCAGCTGGACAGGGCGGTGAGGGTATCGGAATTCGCCTGCGATACCAGACCGGGGACCGGAGAAAGGGTGCTGCTGGAAGGCTTTACCCCGGTTGCCGGCGCTGTCTGCAAATCCTGCTCCGCGTTGATAAAAAAGAAGAGTTTGTTCTGGATGATGGCCCCACCCAGACTGCCACCCAGTATATTAAAGCTGAAGGGTGTCTTGGGAAGGGAAGCATTTTCCACATTATACCCGATTGTTCCCGGACCCTTGACGTAATCATAGACTGTTCCCCGGAACTGGTTGGTTCCTGCACGGGTTACCGAGTTGACGCCGGCACCCGTGAATCCACCCTGCTTTACATCATAGGGGGATATGTTTACCTGAACCTGGTCAATCGCATCCAGGGCGATAGGCTGGGCATTGGCCTGGCCTCCGAGGGTGCTGGAGAGTCCAAAGGAATTGTTGAAGTCGGCCCCGTCAACCGTAATGTTGTTCATTCCGGGGTTGGTACCACTGAAGCTGAGACCATTAGCGGTAGGCTCCAGCTTGGCAAAATCCTGAATGGAACGGTTGATGGTGGGCAGTTGCTCGATCTGGGCCCGGGTGACAATCTGTTGGCTCCCCGTATGACTGTTGCTGAATATCTTGTTTTGGCGGGTGGCGGGAACAACCACTTCTACCAGTTCCTTTGCCTCGGGCGTCAGGACGAAATCTGCAGTAAAATCCTGGCCGACAACCAGGGTGATGTTGTCCTGCTTTGCCTGCTTGTAACCTACAAATGTCACGGTTACCTCATAAGGGCCGCCCGGCCGGAGACCTTCCAGGTTAAAGCGGCCGTCTTTGCGGGTAGATGTGGTGTACCTGGTACCTGTGGGCAGATGGAGAGCTGTAACCGTTGCTCCGGAAAGCCCTGCTCCAGCATCCGAAATAGTTCCCAGTATCTGGGATGTTGTTTCCTGACCGAAAACAATAAACGAAGAAAGCACACATAGTGCGGCAATCATCAGGTTTTTTATCATAAACAGTAGTTTTTGGAAAGGCAAAGAAACGAACTAAGCAACTCAATAACCGGTCCAGCAGATTAAAAAAATATTAACTGATTTGCAGCAAACCGAGGACAATGAATCCGATACGAAGAAAGAACGATAATAAATGAAAACTCCTAAGCCTGGTATTTTCCACGAATAATCAAAAATCTTTAGACGGAGATTTTCACATTATGAAAATGCATAAGGTGTGTTTCCGGACAGCACCGGGTTTAAAGAATTTGGACCCCAGGCCACCCCGCGGCAATACCTCCCGTATTATTATTAACTTTGCACATTAATTCATTATACATGCTGGATACCATTCAAAGTGCCATAGAGGAGATCAGGCTGGGCAAACTTGTCATTGTGGTGGATGATGAAGACCGGGAAAATGAAGGAGATTTTATCACCGCGGCTAAAAATGTTACCCCGGAAGTGATCAATTTCATGAGCAAATACGGCAGGGGTTTGATCTGTGCGCCGCTGATTGAGGAACGTTGTGACGAACTGGAACTGGAACTGATGGTTAACAACAATACTGCCTTGCACGAGACCGCGTTTACCGTGTCGGTAGACCTGCTAGGTCACGGGTGTACCACCGGGATTTCGGCACACGACAGAGCCATGACCATCCAGGCCCTCGTTAACCGGTCAACGAGACCCGGAGACCTGGGACGACCAGGACATATATTTCCCCTGAGAGCCAAGAAGGGGGGTGTTCTTCGCCGGTCAGGCCATACAGAGGCTGCTATCGATCTTACCCGGCTTGCCGGATTCGATCCTCCCTACGGCGGAGTCCTGGTGGAGATCATGAATGAAGACGGGACGATGGCAAGGCTCCCCCAACTGGCGGAGATTGCCAAGAAATTTGATTTTAAGCTCGTTTCTATAAAGGACCTGATTGAATACCGGCTGAAAACCGATTCTCTGATCGAAGAAATCGTCAGGGTGGATATGCCTACCCGCTATGGCCATTTCAAACTGGTTGCATTCCGGGAAAAAAATACATCCAATGAACACCTGGCCCTGATAAAAGGGGAGTGGGACAAGGACGAATCCGTGCTGGTCAGGGTACACTCGAGCTGCTTTACAGGAGACATTCTCGGATCACTGCGCTGCGATTGTGGTGAGCAGCTCCACCGGGCCATGCAGATGGTTGAAGCCAACGGGAAAGGCGCCATCCTCTATATGAATCAGGAAGGCCGGGGTATAGGTCTGGTCAATAAATTAAAAGCCTACAAGTTGCAGGAAAACGGACTCGATACGGTAGAAGCCAACCTCCACCTTGGCTTTCCCATGGATAAGAGGGATTATGGGGTGGGGGCCCAGATCCTTCGTTACCTGGGTATAAGCAGAATCTGCCTGATCAGCAACAATCCGAAGAAAAGAGCAGGTCTGGCAGGCTATGGCCTGGAAATTACCAGCACGGTCCCAATCGTCGTCGACCCGAATCCGCACAATGAAAAATATCTCCAGACCAAGCGGGACAAGCTGGGACACGAGATCCTGAAGTAATCTCTGCAAGAATCTTAAATCTTATGGGGTGGATAATGAACAGAGACCGGGCAGCCGGATGAACCGTGTACATGTTAATCGTTTGCCCGGGAGACTTCCTTTTCTTTTTCGTCGTCTTTTTTATCCTGTTTCTTTTCGTCCTTTTTGCCATCCTTCTTTTTACTCTTGAACAATTCATCAATCCGGTCAAAATCCCTGCGGTAGGAAATGCTGGCGCCGGAACTGTTTTGGGTGTGGTTGGTCACCGACAGATAGTTATAGGAGTCCCTGTAGAAGAATGACAGGACCACTTTACCGCTGGGGGTTACCTTCCATTCTGCCGTCACATTGGGAAGGAACTGAAAGGAGGAGGCCTGGATCTGCTGTGCTGTGATGCCAAAATCAAAGGCACTGCCCAGGGTGAAAGTCAGCCTTTCATTCAAAAAACTCTTCATCACGGAAAGATTCAGGTTGGTTCGGTCGAAGGAGCCTCCTGCGTAGTCCGAGGCGGAACCTCCGCTGCTGACTCCCTGGATACTGTTGTAGACGTTATAAAATGACGTATTGAAGTTGACCTGGATACTCTTGTCCTTGAATATTTTCTGGAACTGTTTGGAGGCCAAGTGACTGAGGGTACTTGATACGGCACTTGAAATACTGCTGTAAACAATTCCGCTGACCGCTTCGTTTGGACTGAGGGCGGTGCCACTGCTGGTTAACGGGCCAAAGCTGTTAAACACGATGAGGTAAGCAACCTGCTTGTTCAGCTCATTGGGGTCCTTGGCAATCGCATCAAAAAGCAACGAGACGCCGGCGACATTCTTCAGTTCACTGTTGGGCGGCAGTTCTATTTCGAAACTGATATTGGGTTTCATCAGTTTATCGGTAAGTGTGGCCACCACCCAAACCTGGCCGTGAAAACTTTTCAGTTTATCGACGTCATACAGGGTGCTGTTGTAAATCGTCGATCCTAGGCCGAGGTCGCTGAACTGGACATTCTCGGCTTCGTAAATTGCCTGGATATTGATATCCGCATTGTACGGATCGCCCGTCCACTGAATATAATTTCCTACTCCTTCCTTAAAGACGAAAGGTTTGCGGATAAAGGTCTGAAAGGTAAAGTTGTAGTCTCCCCGGTCAATTTCATAACGACCGCGCATATCCATATTCTCATTGGTACCCACCCGGATCCGAAGGTTTCCGTGTCCATTGGCCCGGATAATGTCCCGGGTGAGCGGGTCAATGATCACGTATACATTTGCGTAATTGTTGGCTGTGATATCGAGTGTTACCGTGAAATTATTGTCGGAATTCGTTGCCTCCTGGGGTTTCATTTCCTTCCCATATACTTTCCAGACGATGAAGTCGGCTTCGGAACTTTCCCGGCTGGTAGTGGTGGGCAGATAGATGTTGGAGCTGTCTTTGGGCTCCCCTTTTATATACATCTGAATGTTTTCCTGCGGGCCGGTAAGGGTTATGTTGGCCTTGCCGATCAAGGTTCCGTAAAACTGGTTATTGTCTGTGTATCTGGTGTTCAGCATGAGCAGCTTGTTGGTCGAAAGAGCAAAATCATAACGTAAATCCCTAAATGAATTATGGAATAATTTTCCCTTGATCATTTCGGCCGTATTGCCCAGGGAATCCTTGAGAACAAACGAACCAAAATCAATATACCCGTCCCGCATCGCCACTTGGGCAGAAGGAATGAAATAGGTTACCTGAGTGTAATTAACCCGCAGCCGCCCGTCGGTGAGCCTGATATCACCCAGGTATTTCAGACCGGAAGAGGGACCAATGATCTGCAGATTGCCGGTCGCCTTGCCGGTAATATTGCTGAATATGCCGCCCAGATATTTTTTAAGCAGGTCGATGCGCGTATCCACCAGCTTGCTGATGTTAATGTTTATGGGTTGTTCGGAACTGCTGTCCTGTGTTGTGAAGGTCCCCCTGAGGTCAAAATGATAATCCCTGTTGTCGGAACTAACAGCTGCATGGACAAGACCGGACTGTTGGCTGTAGTCTGCCTGGAGCACCAGTTTCCCGATTGAGTCATCTTCAAGCCTGAACTGGTCTGCACCGCCGTTAAACCGAATTCCCGGGTTGTGGAAGGGATTGGTCACCACCCCGCTTCCGGTGAGCAGCCCCTCAACTCTTTCATCCTTTACGAAATAAGGGGTAAAATCACCAATGTTGATTTTTTTCAGTTCAACATGGATATCGTTCCAGTCTCCTTCCGTGGAAGGTACTGTGCTAAGGAGAACCTGCTGGTCACCGGAATAAATCTTCAGGGCGTCCGCCGAGACGACATCATTGGCAAAGGAAAGCTGGCCGTTCCGGTCAATGGACCAGGTCTTGTTGTTGAGTTCAAAGGTGGATGGATTGAAAGTGATGTGGATACCCCTGGCCAGGGTCTGGACCCTCGCTGATATATTGGCCGAATTGAGGGTCTGGTTGGCACTGGTCGTTACGCGGATGTCTGACAAATCATTGAAAGATTTCAGCTGTATGTGGGTTGAAGGGAAATGCAGGCTGTCACTAACATAAATCTCCCCCATGGTCGCTTCCAGACCCAGGCTGTCGAAATTTCCGCGGCCCTTGAGATTCACGTTGTAAAAAGCAATGTTCTTATAGTTGAACTGAGGTACCGCTGCATTCAGGTCAAGCAGATTCTCTCTGCTGTCAATCCGGCCGGTTACGCTGGTATAGTTAAAACCCTTCAGGTTCTTATCGAACAAATCAAGGTATTCATCTATTTTTTTGGTAGTAACCACAAAGCTGAAGTTCTGGTTGCTGATTATATTCTTGCTGGGTTTGACATAACTCGGGTAATACCTGTTGAGGAAGGTTTGGAACGCGGCAGGCAATTCCTTGATGGAAAATGTTCCCACAATCGCTCCGTCAAATTCATTACTCAGTACAGTGATGGTCTTATTGCTGTCAATGATGCTGGATTCGAGGGTCAGTGAATCAAATGAAATACGCTGTCCTTTCTTATACAGGGAGGCATTGTAGATCCTGGCGCTGCCAAGGAAGTTATCGATGTCGTCCCCGGTGAAATTGAACCGGAGTTTACCATTGAATTCTATATCATCCTGCGTAAAGTGAAGCTTTTGCAAGTTGCTGGAGGTAATTTCCGCGTCAAAGTCGAACTTTGGCTGTAACTGGCCGTAGTCGATCAGACCATTCAGGCTGGCATTGAGATTGGAATCGTTGGAGATCAGTTTTCCATTGAATTTCTTCTGGGCGACGGTCCCGTTTACCACAATATCGTGGTAGGTATAATTGTTGAAATCAAAATGGTAAATGGTACCGTCCAGTGTTGCATTGATGGTTTTGCTCGTCAGACCATTGCCATCGACATTTCCATGAAAGGATATTTTACCCAGGGCATCGTCGTCGAGAAATTGTCCCAGATCAAAATTATCGGTAACAATATTGCCCGAATAAACAGAAGGCTTGTTTGTGCGGAGCTTCATGTTTACATTACTCACTAGCGCTCCCATATCTGTTTCTATTGTTCCCGAGGTCACGAAATTGTGGATTGTACCGTTGAAATTACCCACGAAGTGCAGGTTGCCGATCCGGTCGATCCTGGGCTGGGTGATATCTTTCAGGGAGGGAATAAAGGTAACCACGTCCTTGTAGGTGGTTCTGAAATTATTCGATTTGAACTCAATAAAGGTGGTATCGATCTCAGGAAGGCCCCTGAGATGGATGTCCCCGTTTAATAAAGTATTCTGGCCTGCATTGATAAGGATATTTCTGCCGATCAGGTCTCTGACCGGACCATGGATATTGCCCGTTATTCTGATCACCTTTTTCCAGCTTTGCAATTCGGGGGCAAAAAAAGCGATATCATCACTGGCAACCTCCGAGCCTTTGAAATTGCCCTCCATTTTAACCTTGTTGAGATAATCTGAGAGGTCATCAAATGACCTGAACCGCATGGCAAAAAAATCGCGAAGCCGGCTTTTTTCGGTCTGGATATCCATACCGGCAAATTCCATGGCCTCCGGGTAGAATTTCATCTGGGCCGTAAATTTTCTGACCACCAGTCCGCTCCTTTCCCTGGTGTTCAGATTCATCCGTGCCGTAATGGTATCATTTCTGAACCGGACATTTTTGAAGTCCCAGTTGATTGAAGAAAAATAGATGTGATTGCCGTCAAAATGTTCATAAGGATGAATATCCGTCAGTTTATCATTCTTGAAAGATCCGTTTCTGATCTGGGAGTGATCCACGGTGATATCCCAGCCGGCAGGATTCCAGCGAAGATGCAAGGGATCGTTTTTGATTTTTTCCTGTGCGGAATCCGCAGGCTCTGGCCTTCTGCCCGGGTAATTCCGAATGGCAAAATCCGGTTGATTGATATCCAGCGAACGGATTTTTGCCAGTTTGTTCGATATATCAATCTTGTCGGCATCCAGGTTCAGCGATTTCAGCCTGAGCTCCATGTCTTCACCGCGCCATTCGTCCCTTTTAAGAATATGGATATTTGCCAGGTCAGCCTTCTTGACATACAGCGAGATGCCCCTTTTGTCCGGGGAACTGGGCTGGCCGGAAAAATAGTCCGCCAGGAACTGGTAATTCCAGACAGAGTCCCGCCGGTGAAGCAGTATGCTGGCATCACTCAACCCAATGTATTGCAATTCCACCTTATCCTTCATAAAGAACCAGTCCGTGATCCGGACTTTGGCCTCACCCGCGTAAAGAAGGGTATCCCTGTTGTGATCTTTAACCAGGACTCCTTCGAGCAGCATTTTATTGAAAAGGGCTAAATCGATGTGACGGATGCTTATTTCTGTGTGAAGGTTCCTGGAGAGCACCTTGGTTACCCTGGAAACGAGAAAGTTCTGAACTGGGCTGATGTTGACCGAAAAGGAGATGGTGGACAGGAAAAGGAGCCCGAAAATGGTGGCCCTTCTGTTAAAGATTTTTAGCAGGATTCCGAGGGATACCAGAAAAAGCAAGCTATACCAAACTGAGCGGAGATTGATCGCCTGGGCCAGTAACCAGATGGCGACAAGCAATAGGAAAAAGGCCAAAACAGGGCGGAGGAATATTTTCCAGATATTTTTCAGTGGTTTGGAATTGCGGTTGTAAAAATAGTGAATCCATAGACAAGCGCAAATTCAGTACCAAAGCCTCTTCTGAGCCAAAGTAACCCATAAAAAACTTTGACTATTTTGTTAAATCCTGAACCAGGGGTGAATGAATCCGTCAGCAAATCCGGGAACCTGAGAGAACCCTGGAACCTTGGCCAGGCGCAGGTTTCCTGCCAAAATCCTTGTCGAAGATTCCCAAAATAGGAAAGCTCCGCTACCAGGGGAGCCCCCAAAGCGGATGGATATGCGAAGCGACACAACGCCCGGCCCGGGGGAATTATTTCCTGGCTGAGTGTTCCATTTCCCGATTGAAGGCTTCCGATTTGCCTTTGGGTATGGAAAGGCTCTGCCATTTTTCCCCTCTGATCATCTTACCGATGTATACAATCTGGCCTACGTGATGGGGATAATGTGCCAGCTGCCTGTTGATGGCATCCAGGGCCACCAGGGGTTCGGAGCGGATATAGATGGTTCTTTCCAGGTCGTCTTCCCGGAGTGCGTGCAGGGCGTCCAGCAGGCATTGCCAACCTTCTTCCCAGTATTTGACCAGGGCCTCTCTGGATGCGGAAACCATTTCAAATTCCTGGTCTCTGTTTCTCCAGGGTTTTTCGCCGTCTTCGGTCAGGAAGTTGGTCCACCGGCTGAGCATATTTCCACCCATATGACGGATGATCTGGGCAATGGAGTTGCAGGTTTCATTGGGCTGCATAAAGAAATCCTTTTCCTCAAGCTGGGCAAAGGTCTTTTCACCCAATTCCTTGTAGGTGAGGAGCCTCTTTACTACGGAATCCAGGTAAGTACTTGCAAGTGACATCTGAGGGAATTTTTAGTGAAAATAGCCGGGGCATTGGACCACCCTGAACCAGACAATATGATGTCAGCGGGCAATCAGTATCCTTCAGCGGCGTCATCGCCCCGTTTGTCTCCCACGGCCTCTATCCTTCCACCCGGAAGTATCTGGATAACTTCGGTTCGTCCGATGGCTTCCCGCTGCGAAATCTTATATCCCATTTTAAGAAGCTCATCCCGTAAAGGCTGCGGAAAATCTTTCTCCACAAATATAACATCCGGCATCCATTGATGATGGAATTTTGGTTTGTTCACGGCATCATCCGCACTCAGATCAAACTCCAGGATGTTGACGATGGTCTGAAAGACGGAGGTCGTAATGGTGGTGCCCCCAGGCGTACCCACCACCAGGAAAGGTTTGCCCATTTTCAGGACGATGGTCGGTGTCATGGAGCTCAGCATTCTTTTTCCGGGCACGATCGCGTTGGCCTCGGCCCCCACGGCACCATACATATTGGGAATCCCCGGCTTGATGCTGAAATCATCCATCTCGTTGTTCAGGAAAAATCCTGCTCCCCCGACTACTGTTTTGCATCCGTAACCCCCATTCAGGGTGGTTGTGATTGAGACTGCATTTCCTTCGCTGTCGTAAACGTCAAGATGCGTGGTTTCTTCTTTCTCAATCGAAATAACGCCCGCTTCCATTTTGTTGCTGTTGCCCGCAGAGTCAGGGCGGTACAATTCCATTCTCTTGTATAGATAAGGATAACTGATCAACGTCTTGACAGGCACCTTATAGAAATCGCGGTCACCCAGGTATTTAGCCCTGTCAGCATAGGCAAGCCGTTCAATTTCGGTCATCAGGTGGACGGATTTCAGGGATTCAAATCCATAGCTTTTCAAGGGCTGGTCTTCTATCATCCGCATCATTTGCGGGAGCAGGATACCCCCGGAGCTTGGCAGGGGCATGGTCACAACGGTATAATATTTTTTATAGTCAAAAACCATAGGATCCCGTTCTATAGCCGTGTAACTCCTCAGGTCTTCATAAGTAATGATGCCCCGGCCCCTTTGCATTTCATCAACGATCAGTCTGGCTGTTTCTCCTTCGTAAAAGCCTTTGGCCCCGTAATCCCGAATAAGCCTGAGTGTCTTGGCGAGGTCCCTTTGAAAAAGGGTATCACCCTGTTTCCAGGGATGATCACTCACAAATACGGGCATCACCGTGTTGTATTTCCTAAAAATTTCCTGGGATCCGTTCAGGTTCTTTGCCTCGGCTGCTGTAATGACGTATCCTTTCTCGGCAAGGTCAATAGCCGGTTGTATCAGTTTTTTGAAGGGAAGTTTCGCATACTTCAGGGATTCAAATATCCCGGCTATCGTACCCGGAACCCCGCAGGCCAGGTGCCCATTCTGGCTAAGACTGGTCAATGCGTTTCCCTGAGCGTCCAGATACATGTCCTTGGTGGAACGAAGGGGTGCTTTTTCCCGGTAATCCAGCGTAACCTTCCTTCCGTTTGCCAGAACCGCCACCATAAATCCCCCTCCCCCGATATTGCCCGCCTCCGGATAAACCACAGCCAGGGCAAGCTGTGTGGCAATAGCAGCATCAACCGCATTGCCGCCCTGGCGGAGTATGGAGACCCCGACCTGGCTGGCCAGGGGATGGGCGCAGACAACAGCCCCATGCTGACAAATGATCTTTTTGCGGCTGAAATAGGCATATGGATTAAATACCGGCTGGGCAAGAAGATTCAATGAACCGACTGAGATCAGAACGAACAAAATGACTCTGGTAAACAGTTTTCGACCCATATCACGAATAGAGTTTTGTGGCTAAATTAAAGAAGTGTAATAATAGGTTATTTTTTTTTGTAATTCAATGGTACTACCCCACCCACAAAACAGAAACGGATTATTCCGGAGGAACTGGTTTGTCCCTTTTTATTGATCGGGATCAGGCCATTGTGCAGTCTCTTGCTTACGCGCCTGCCAGGATCGGCTGGTTGTGAATCAGAAAGGGACACCAGGGGGCAATCGATCGGAAATATTTAAGGATTTGAGAGGAAACCTCTTATTTTACGCTTTCTTTGATCGTAACCACAACGATTTAACAGCGTATGAGAAGATTATCGATCCTATTTTGCCTGATTGCATTTCATTGGTGCCTTTGGGCCCAAAGCCTGCCCTCTCCGGAATCCTACCTCGGATACCCGCTTGGAAGCCATTTCACACCCCACTACAAGATTGCAGGATACTTCCGCCAGATTGCTGCACAGGCTTCTTCCCGGGTCTCCCTCCTGCAGTACGGCGAGACTTATGAGGGAAGGCCACTGCTTCTGGCCTTTGTAGCAAGCCCGGAAAATCTCGCCAGGCTGGAATCTATCAGGCAAAATAACCTGCGCCTGGCAGGTATGCTGCAGGACCAGACAAGACCGGATCCAAACGCTCCTGCCATTGTCTGGCTGAGCTATAACGTTCACGGAAACGAACCTGCGAGCAGTGAGGCCGCCATGAAAACCCTTTATGAACTGGTCAACCCGTCCAACAGCGAGACCCAGGAATGGCTGCAGCACGTCGTCGTCGTCATCGATCCCTGCATCAACCCGGATGGTCGTGACCGTTATGTGAACTGGTATAATACGGCCGTGGGGAAAATGCCCAACCCGGACCCGGGAGCCTACGAACACCGGGAGCCCTGGCCGGCCGGAAGGACCAACCACTATTTGTTTGACCTCAACCGGGACTGGGCCTGGCAGACCCAGCGTGAGACACAATTACGCTTAAAAAAATACAATGAATGGCTGCCCCAGGTCCATGTTGACTTCCACGAGCAGGGATATAATGCCCCCTACTATTTTGCCCCGGCAGCCGAACCTTACCACGAAGTGATTACCAAATGGCAAAGGCAGTTCCAGGAACTGGTAGGAAAAAACAATGCAAAGTATTTTGACAATAACGGATGGCTCTACTTTACCAGGGAAAGATTTGACCTGTTCTATCCCAGTTACGGGGACACTTATCCCATGTATAACGGGGCTATCGGAATGACCTTTGAACAGGGTGGAATCAGCGCTGGGTTGGCTGTAAGAACCCAGGACGGGGATACCCTGACACTCACCGACCGCCTGCTGCATCACTACACAACCAGTTTGTCCACCATTGAGATCAGTGCACGGTATTCAACCAGGCTCGTTCAGGAATTCCAGTCCTATTTTACCGTCGCGAGGTCGGATCCCGCAGGGGAGTTCCGCGCCTATCTGATCACTGCAGACAAGTATAGCGACAGGATGGACCGGGTGAAAAGGCTGCTGGACAGAAATCTGATTCAATGGGGGTATGCTCCTGCGGGCAGTTTTACCGGGCTTAACTATGAAACCGGGAAGAGCGAGACCGTTAAGACCAGGGAGGGGGACATCGTGATCAATGTCAACCAGTCGAAATCAAACCTGGTCAGGGTGCTCTTCGAAAAGAATTCCAGGATCAGCGATTCCGCCACCTACGATATCACTGCCTGGTCCCTGCCCCTGGTTTACGGGCTGAAGGCATACGGACTGGGCAGCTACGTGTCCGGTGTCAATCCTTCACGTTCGGTTGATAGCGCGTGGACCCCGGTTCCTGCGTCCTATGCCTATGCGGTCAGATGGACAGGCATGAACAGCGCTTCCTTCCTGGGGGCATTGCTCAAAAAATCCGTTAAGGTGCGCTATGCGGAAGAGCCTTTTACATCCGGAAACGACAACTTTGACCGGGGGACCCTGATTATCACGCGTACCGGAAATTCGGCGAGCGGTACGGATCTGGTCCGGATCGTAAACGATGCCGCTAAAAATGCCAAGGTCCAGGTTATTCCCATATCCACCGGATTTGTTGAAAAGGGCTACGACCTGGGCAGCAGCAGGGTTCATACCATTCATGCGCCACGGGTGGCCCTGTTCACCGGAAGCGGAGTGAACAGCTCCCCCGCCGGGGAGGTCTGGTATTTTTTTGAACAGCAGATGGACTATCCGGTTACCCTTGTTCCTGCGGAGAATGCTGACAGGGTCAACTGGAAAAATTACGATGTCATCATTTTGCCGGACGGGAATTACAGGTTCCTGGGAGAAAAGGCAGTCTCAGAAGCAATCAGGGAATGGGTCAATCAGGGAGGCAAGCTGATCGCCATCGAAAATGCAGTCAGCCAGCTTTCCAGGAACGGGTGGGGTTTGGTGCCAAAATCCGAAGGAGACAGGAAGAAAGACTCTTCCCGGGAAAAAACGGCCGATTATTCCCGGTTACGCGCATACGAAAACCGGGAAAAGGAATTCCTGATGACCAGCACTCCTGGGTCTATCTATAGAGTTGACCTGGATAATTCGCATCCGCTAGCTTTCGGCTTTCCTTCCTACTATTATACACTCAAGCAGGATGACAATGTCTACGACTTTCTTTCCGACGGGGGCTGGAACGTGGGAGTCATCAAAAAGGACGGTTATACCAGTGGGTTTACAGGGAGCAAAGCCAAAGAAAAACTCAGGGATGCCATGGTATTCGGGGTGCAGCAGATGGGCAGGGGTGCCATCATCTACCTGACAGATGACCCTCTGTTCAGGAATTTCTGGGAAAACGGCAAACTCCTTTTTTGCAACGCCGTCTTCATGGTAGGACAATAACATAAGTTTACGGATAAAAAGGCCGGACACTCCTTCCGAACCCGCTCTGGTCAATACTGCAATTACCGTTCGTACAGGTTTTTATCCACCTGGCATCAAGTGTACCGGGTGATCCAGATAATCGGCCTATTCGTCATTTTTTTCATAAATCCTAAACAAAGGATTCCCTAATTTGTGGTTTAGAACGCAATTATCCATTACTGAATGAGAAAGATTCTTTTTGTCTTGTTGCCAGCATTATTTTGCTTTCAAACCCATTGTCCTGCACAGGTACCTGAATCTGTCAGCGCCGCTGATGTATTTCTCCGGCTCAAAAAATTGAATGTCCTCGGTTCGATCCTGTATGTGGCTGCCCACCCGGATGATGAGAATACCAGGTTACTGGCTTACATGTCCAAGGAACGGTTATACCGGACAGGGTATCTGTCGATGACAAGGGGCGATGGTGGACAAAATCTGCTTGGGGATGAGCAGGGTGTAGAACTGGGACTGATACGTACCCAGGAGCTGCTATCTGCCCGAAGGATTGATGGTGCCGAACAATTCTTTACCAGAGCTTTTGATTTCGGGTTCACCAAGACAACGCAGGAGGCCCTCAAGACCTGGGACAAGGAGAAAATCCTGAGTGATGTTGTCTGGGTGATCCGCAGGTTCAGGCCGGATGTCATCATCACCCGGTTTCCGGAAGATAGCCGTGCCGGGCACGGACAGCATTCTGCCTCTGCCGTCCTGACCCACGAAGCCTTTTCAGCGGCCGCTGACCCGAACCGTTTTCCCGAACAATTGAAGTATGGTGTTACTCCCTGGCAGGCAAAACGGATTTTCTGGAATACTTATGTCTTTGGCAATACCAATACCACGAGCGAAGACCAGCTGAAAATAAATGTCGGATCGTATAATCCTGTATTGGGTAAAAGTTACGGCGAAATCGCAGCCGAGAGCAGGAGCCAGCATAAGAGCCAGGGTTTCGGCATACCCAGATCAAGGGGGGAGGCCATTGAGTATTTTTCCCTGGTAGCCGGCGCGGCAGCTCATACTGACCCACTGGATGATGTAATGACTACCTGGATGAGGGTTGAAGGAGGAGAAAAAATTCAACTCCTGGTTGAAGACCTGGTCAGCCAGTATTCCCTTAGCCACCCCGAGAAATCAATACCTGGTCTGGTTCATCTGTACCAGGAGCTCCTGCAACTGAAAGATGGATATTGGAAATCCCAAAAATTAAAGGAGGTCCAGCAGCTGGTGGAGGCATGCAGCGGGCTCTGGCTGGAAGCCACCGTCCGCAACCCTTATGCTGTACAGGGAGATCCCATACAGGTCTACGTTTCCATGATCAACCGGCTGCCCGATGAATTCATAGTCAATCACATCAGGCTGAACGGATTTGATACAGCCTGGAGCCATGGGCTTGAAACCAACAGAAACTATACTTTTTCTGAAAAGCTGACCGTATCTCCGGATAAGCCGATCACACAGCCGTATTGGCTCAGAGAAAGAATGTCACCAGGGTCCTTTAACGTAGCCGATCAGCTTCAAATCGGCGATGCCCAAAGCAGGCCTGCCTACGAAATATTTTTTGAGGTAACGGTAAATGGGCAGCAATTCACCATTGTCAGGCCGGTGCAATATAAATATACAGACCCGGTAAAAGGAGAATTGTATCAACCCCTGGCTGTACTGCCTCCGGTAACCGGCCAGCTGGACCCCGATGTAACAGTATTTACTTCCGGAAAGCCGAAAGAATTCGAAGTCCATGTGAAATACCAGACGGCAAGAAGTATCCAGCCATCTGTTTCTCTCACAGGGGCCAGGGGAATCGACATTCGCAACAACGGAAATTTTCACAATACATCGTATAACTTTTCTGCCAGCCCTCGACTGGACGACCCCGCCATAGAGTATGCCTCGCTGGTATTTGACATGAACGGGAAACGGGACAGTGCCAAAGAACTCAGAACTATTTCCTATGACCATATCCCCAGGATTGATTATTTCCTGGATGCCCGCGAGAAATTTGTCGTGACGGATGTAAAAATGGAAGGGCACCGGATTGGGTATATTGAAGGTGCCGGGGATAAGGTGCCCCAGGCCCTGCAGCAAATGGGTTATGATGTTGCCATGCTGAAAGAAAAGGACATCACCCCGGGAAATCTCAAGCAGTTTGATGCCATAGTGGCCGGGGTACGGGCCTATGAGGTTCATGACTGGATCCAGTCAAAATACGATGCCCTGATGGATTATGTCCGGGAGGGGGGGAACCTGATTGTTCAGTATAATAAAAGCAATTTCCCGGGAGGGCAGAAACCAAAAATAGGTCCTTACCCGTTCACCATTACCAATGCACGGGTGACCGATGAGCAGGCTAAGGTCAGGTTCCTGCTGCCTTCCCATCCAGTACTGAATTATCCCAACAAGATTACTGATGCAGATTTTGACGGATGGATCCAGGAAAGGGGACTTTATTTTGCCGGCCAGATGGACAGTGCCTACCAGGCGGTCCTGGCCATGAATGACCCGGATGAACCAGAACAGAAAGGAAGTCTGATCATTGCTGATTACGGGAAAGGGAAATTTTCCTATACCGGATTGGTCTTCTTCCGGGAATTGCCCCTGGGAGTGCCCGGGGCCTACCGGCTGCTCGCCAATATCATTGCGCTTAACCATAAACGTGGATTCTAAATTCGGACCATGAGAACAAGAAGGGAAATTGCCTTTGTCACAGCCATTGTCATAGGTCTTATTGTTGGGAAGTTCATCAAGAAGGTCACCATTGGCTTGTTGATAGGCCTGGCGCTGGGTCTCCTGGCAGCATCCCTGATAACAGGGGGAAATAATTCAAAAGATAAATAATGCCTGACAGCACTTCCTCTGGCGAAGATGAGCGGGCGCCGGTGTTCAGTAACTGGAATTACTGGTATGTCCTGGTCATTGCCGTATTGCTCATCCTGATCGGATTCTTTTATTTTCTAACCAAAAAGTTTTCATGAGCCGCCCTGACTGGATCGTTTTGATATTCACCCTGGTCGGCATCATCGCCTATGGTTTGTACAAGAGCCGCACCACCAGGGATCTGGACGGTTATTTTTTGTGTAACAGGTCGGTGCCCTGGTATATCATCCTGTTGAGCATCATGGGGACACAGGCCAGCGCAGTGACATTCCTTTCAGCGCCCGGACAGGCTTATACGGACGGGATGCGATTCGTGCAGAATTATTTCGGACTTCCCCTGGCAATGGTGGTGCTTTGCGTCACTTTTGTCCCGGTATTTCACCGGCTCAAGATTTTTACTGCGTATGAATTCCTGGAGAAAAGATTTGATCTCAAGACAAGGACCCTGACATCCTTCCTTTTTCTGTTGCAGAGGGGGCTGTCGACGGGAATCAGCATCTCCGCACCGGCCATCATCCTTTCCTCACTGATGGGATGGGACATATTCTGGACAAATATCTTCATGGGGGGCCTGCTGATTATCTACACTGTTACCGGAGGTGCCAAAGCGGTTGCCTACACCCAGCAATTACAGCTCATCATCATATTCGGAGGAATGGCCATTGCTGGTTATATGGTGGTACACCTGCTTCCTTCCCATATTGGATTTCTGGACGCCCTGCGGGCAGGAGGCAAGGCGGGAAAGATGAATATCATAACCACCGGGGGAACCGGCCACGGTTTCAACTGGAATGACCGCTACAACCTGCTGAGCGGGATCATAGGCGGATTTTTTCTCCAGCTCTCCTATTTTGGAACTGACCAGTCCCAGGTAGGAAGATACCTCACGGCCAGGTCGCTGAAAGAAAGCAGGCTTGGATTGCTGATGAACGGCCTTGTAAAAGTACCCATGCAATTCCTGATCCTGCTTCTGGGAGTCCTTGTATTTTCGTTCTACCAGTATGGTCATGAGCCTGTATTTTTCAATGAATCGCAGGTAAAACTGCTGGAACATTCCAGGTATAAAGACTCCCTGGTCCAGCTTCAGAAAGATTACGAAGCCATGCAGTCGGCAAAAATCAGCGATATGTCGCGCATTGCTGACGATCCCATGCAGGCAGGAGTCAGTTCATCAGATCAGTTGCGGACTCTTGTCCTGTCCAGCGAGGAAAAGAAAATGTATTATCGCAACACCATCAGGAGGTGGCTCAACAGTCCGGATATCAAAGGGGACAGCAATGACACCAATTACATTTTTCTTCGTTTTGTAGTAGACAATTTGCCGAAGGGATTGATTGGGCTGCTCATAGCCGTTATCTTCCTGGCTGCCTGGGGCTCGATTGCTGCAGCCCTGAATTCTCTTGCCTCCTGCACCATCATCGATTTTCACCGGAGATTTTCAGGAAATCTTATTTCACAGGAGAGGGAATACAGGTTGTCAAAATGGTACACTTTCGCCTGGGGTATTTTTTGTATCATCGTTGCCCAGCTTGCCTACAATATTGGTAACAGCCTGATCGAGGCCGTTAATGTCCTTGGCTCCCTCTTTTATGGGGTCATACTGGGGATATTCCTTGTGGCATTCTATCTGAAACGGGTGGGCGCCCGGGCGGTTTTTATCAGCGCCATTTTGATGGAAACAGTCATTATCCTTATCTATATACTTACCCAGAAAGGGATGGTAAACATAAGTTTCCTATGGCTGAATGCCATTGGTGCTCTTGGCGTGATGCTGCTGAGCACCTTGCTGAATGCCTTTACCACCCGCTCCGGGAGTAAACCCACATAAAGTGCTGCGCCTGGAAGAGAATACTGGGTGGAGTCCGGGGCCGGGTAGCCTTCAAAAAAAATGAAACGCCTCCGGAATTTCCGGAGGCGTTCACTGTTGCCCCCAGGCATCATTTCAGGGAAGCAATGAGCTTTTCATTCAGTGCGACAAAATCATCGTTTTTTGCTTCTTTGGCGAGTTCGATTGATTTTTGAGCTGTGCTGATGGCATCCTGTTTTTTACCCAGTTTCGCCTGGCAGCGTGCCTTTTGATAATAAATGAAAAATGCGGTCGGGTCCTTTTCAATTGCCTTGTTGAACCATTCCAGTGACTTGTTCAGGTCTTTACCATTATCCATATAATAGATGGCTGCGGCAAAATAAGGCTTGTTGTCCTTGTTGATAGCATCGTCGATCTCGGCCATCACCCTTGTATCCACCTCAGTCTTGATGGGCAGGGCAACTGCCGTCCGGTCCCAGACCAGTACCAGGTCGCAGGAGCTGTTGGTAATATTTTCAAACAGGATCATCATGGTTTCAATCGGGAAGGGCAGAGCCGTGCTTTTTGCCGAGAATCTGAGGATATCCTGGTCCTGCTTATAGGCTGAGGGACTGGTGACATCGAGTTGCTTGCTAAGGATGAAGACCCAATCGGTTGCTCCTGGTATGGTGACCAACCCGTACTTTCCGGCTGCCACCTTGGTTCCCCCGATAGTTACATCATCTCCAAAAGTAATCGTGGTGGCCTGGTTAGCACCGGTACGCCAAACTTTTCCATAAGGTACAAGTTCACCAAATATCTGCCTTCCTTTCACGTTGGGTCTGGAATAGGAGAGTTCAATACTGGACAGGCCGAAATCCTGTTTAACAAATTGCGGGGCAGAAACGGGCGGAGTTTTTATTTGTTGGGAACTCGCCAGAAAATAAAAGAGCATGATGAGTGTAGTGGAGATAAATCCTTTTTTCATAAGTGAAAATTTTTGAAGTCCAAAAGTACAGGATTGGGGTGGATCTAATGAATTCACAGGCTGATAATCGGTTAAAAGGTAACCCTGACAGAAACAACGGTATGCTTTCCCCTGAGTAATTTCCATGACGGACCCTGCAGGATCAGCCTTATGGCCTTTTGGTCCGGTTCGGGACCCAGGGATTTGACAATTCTGAAACCGGACATGATTCCCTTCCTGTTCAGGTCAAATGATACCAGGACTTCCCCATGCTGACCCAGGCTGTCTGCGTAGGATTTTGAATTCGTTTCCAGGTATTGACGATAGGACAGCCAGCCTGATGCCGGTTCGGCATCCGGATTGCTACTGGCTACCGAGTCCACCCAGTCGGGTTTTCTCCTGATTCTGGCAGCATAGCCCGACGGCGCTACTTCGCTCAGGACTTCCCTGGATTCATGAAGGGTGACGATCTGATGGGAATTCACCACCTCATCGCTCAAGGTTACAAATTCGGGTTCATAGCCTGCTGAGTGTATACGGGCTATCACCGGACTGTCCTGGCTGCTGAAGGCAAGCCTGAATTTACCCGCTTTGTCAGTGGTCGCGGCTACCGTCTGGTCCGGGAGTGAAATGGTTACACCGGCAAGTGGCTGGTTTTTTTCATTCAGAACGGTCCCGGAAAAGTAATTGCCCCGTATCGGGGAAACCTCAGGTTTATCGTTTCCGGATAGTACTGATCTCTTGGCTTTAAGATCGCCTTGTCTGGATTTGTCGGCAGGCGGGACCGGAATGGCTGAAGCTGCCGCAACAGAACTGATTGCCCCTGAGTCCTGTACAGTGGAAGCACCGCGGTTGTCACTTTTGACCGCCTGAGCCGCTGCCTTTTTCAAGGATTGTTTGACCGGTGGTCCTGCGCCGGGAAGATTTTGCGAGGAATTCCTGGCCTGCGAGTCGGAAGTCCTTGCATCCAGCCTGGAATCTGGGACTGCAGCTGGTCTGGATGCCGGTTCAACCTGGGTACCCCTGTCGCCCGTTTTTGCGACCACCTCTTTTTTTCCCGTTCTGGTGATATAATTGTACAAGGTCAGCCCGACGGCAAAAACGAAAACAACAGCGGCGATGCGCCACCAGGTACTGTTGTTTCCCAGGGGAATGACCCATCTTTGTGGAGAAACCCTTTTTTGAAGTCTATTCTGCAGTTCATGGATGTCATCCCCCATTGCGCGTAAGCCGCTCCTTTCTTTGAGTTCCCGCATGCCTTCAATGGCATCAGCCAGGAACGGATCATCAAGCGCCGCTTTCTCGATGGCATGCATCTTTTCACCTGCAAGGGTTCCCTGCAGGTACTGTTGAAGGTCTTCAACGGTAAAGGGGGCCTTATTTTTTTGATCTCCATTCATGACCGCGTATCGGGATCCTTCATGGATTTCCTGTCCATGCAGATTTTCAGGTTTCTTCTGCCGTTTTGAATCTGGCTTCTGACTTTATTCCACTCCATTCCTGTTATCTGTTCAATTTCCTTATAGCATTTGTTTTGCAGGTAAAAAAGGGTAACTGTTGTCCGTTGCTCCGGGGGGAGTGCTTCCAGGCAATTTGCCAGGCTATTGAGTTTCTCCTCTTTTTCCAATATGCCATTCAGATGCAATCCGTCCGTCGATTGCATACGATCAGGATCAAGCGGCGTGGTTTCGAAGTGTTTCCTGGACCTCAATATCATAAGGCAATGATTCCTGACCATGGTATGGAGCCATGGCCTGAAATGCTCAACTTCGTGCCTGCGCAATTTGGTAATCAGGACCTCAAAGATATTCATGACTTCATCTTTGGACAATTCGGCATCCCTTAGGTATTTCATACATACCAGATAAACCAGGTCAATATAGCGCTGATAAAGGGAAGCCAGCAGCCGGATGTCTCCTGTCTGCCTGTACAAATTCAGGATCTCCGGATCGGCCAGCGATGAGTCCGTTTTGTTTTTGAGGAAATTCACAACACTAGCAGGCAGAAGGGTGAATCTTCAGTTGCTTGCCCGGCAAAATAGTTCATTTTGGGGATAAGCCCATTGATGAGTACAAGTTATCCCTGGGAAAGACCATGGGCTTCCCTGGCAGGCTCCAATGTCCGACCAAACTGTTTAATTCGTCAGCGTTGCTTCCCTCAGGTGGTTATAACTTTTTCTGCTGGTTTCAATCAGCTTCAGGATTTTTTGCCTGGTTTCCTCCTTCAGACCCGAGGTCTCCTGCTCTACCACATCCTTCAGTTTGTCGAGTTCTTCATTGGTGACGCCTCGCAACCGACGAAGTTTTTCTTTCAGATGGTCGGCTGTTTCAGAAATCTTTTGCCGGGTTTCACTGCCCTTGGCGGGGGCAATCAGGATTCCGATGACAATACCGGTCAATGCCCCGATCAATACCTTTTGTGCACTCATAAGATCATTTTTGAAGGTTCCTAATAAGATTGATTTTTCAACAACCTTGCCAGAATTGCGAGGTTGGCCGAATTTCCCGGGGCCGCAACGGCCTTAATGGCTACCTGAATGCAGGATGAAACTTGTGGAGGGTCTCCCGGAGATATTCCCGGTCCAGGTGCGTATAGATTTCTGTTGTCGTAATGCTTTCATGACCCAGCATCTCCTGGACTGCCCGTAGATCAGCACCGCCTTCTACCAGGTGGGTGGCAAAGGAATGACGGAATGTATGGGGGGATATATTTTTTGCAATGCCTGCCTTTCTTACCAGGTCTTTTAACAATATAAAAATCATTACCCTCGTCAGCCTGCTTCCCCGGCGGTTCAGAAAAAGGAAGTCCTCATTACCAGGCTTGACAGGAATATGAATCCGGATGTTTTTCCGGTAAATGGAAATGTATTTTGCCGCTGCACTGCCAATTGGCACGAGCCGTTCCTTATCACCTTTTCCTGTTACCCGAATGAACCCCACATCCGTAAACAATCCCGAAATCCTGAGGTTAACCAGTTCAGATACGCGCAGCCCGCAACTGTACATGGTTTCCAGGATGGCCTTATTCCTTCCCCCTTCCGGTTTGCTGAGATCAATCTGCCCAATGATCTTTTCTATTTCGTCAAAACTGAGTACATCGGGCAAGGCTCGCTTTAGTTTGGGAGCTTCCAGTAAACTGGTCGGATCCTTTTTGACGATGTTTTCAACTAAACAGTATTTGTAAAAGGACCGGATGCCAGAGATCATTCTTGCCTGAGAGGAGGCGGCAACACCCATACTGTTTATCCAGCGAATAAATTTTCTCAGGTCCTCTGTCTCCACTTCAGGCGGTGCTTTCAGTAAATGCGCCGCCTGAAGAAACGTCGTCAGCTTCTCAAGATCCAGCATATAGGCTTCAACCGAATGTTCAGAAAGTGACTTTTCCAGCTGAAGGTATGACCGGTATCCTTTCTTATAAACTTCCCACATGGAACAAGTCTAAAAATTAATAATGAAACCCGAAAATTTTCTTTGTCAGCAGTGACGATTAAGTCATATTTGCCATTCAATTCCCAGCAAGCATGCAAACAGTCAATTTACGTTCCTTCAGGCTCATCATCCGGCGAAACAAGAGGCGAATGAAGGGGTTCCTGACCAAGCTGGAAAGGGATGTTCCCCGCGGACTTGACAGGGTGGTGTCTGGAGCAGACAGGGTGGTGTGGAAGGAAATCAATTGCCTGGACTGCGCAAATTGCTGCAAGACCATGTCCCCGACCTACACAAGGAGGGACGTGCAGCGTATAGCCAGGCACCTGGGGTTGACAGAGAAGGCTTTTCGCAGGAAATGGTTATACAAAGACAAAAGCGGAGACTGGATGAATGTGAACCAGCCCTGCCAGTTCCTGGATACCGAAACAAATATGTGCGGCATTTATGAGGTCAGACCCCGCGACTGCGCGGGGTTCCCTCACCATACCAAAAAACGGATGGTAGACTATATGCACATGTACAAGCAGAATATAGAATACTGCCCCGCTACTTACCGGGTAGTTGAAATCATCAGGGAAAGCATTGAGATGATGGGAAGAACCGAAACGGGTGCCATGGTCGTCAGAAAGTAAATGGCATGACTGAGGGGCAAGGAAAGCTATCGCCTGTCTTCTGCCGGGGTACCCTAACCGAATTCATCTCCAGATCCGGACGTTCATGTCTGCTGGTCAGACTTCTTTCCTTTTTCTGTCCCGGCAGATTTCTCCTTACTATCCTTTTTTATTCTATTTTAGTTCCGGAATCACAGAACCATGAGGATACCCAACCAAAATAAAGTGTTTCGCCTGTCTGGCAAGGTCCAGCACTATCCCTGGGGAGGGACTTCCTTCCTGCCGCAATTGCTTGGCCTGGCCAACCCTGACAACAGACCTTTTGCCGAATACTGGCTGGGTGCGCACGATCAGGCCAGTTCGGAGGTCCTGGTTGAAGGCAAGTCTGCTGGCAGACTCAACGACATTATCCGTGGATTTCCCAGGGAGACCCTTGGCGCTGATGTATACCACATCTTCGGGAGGTTGCCTTACCTGATGAAAATACTGGATGTTCAAGAAATGCTCTCGATACAGGTGCACCCCTCAAAGAAAATGGCGGAAATTGAATTTGCCGCTGAGAACAGAAGAGGGATTCCGCTTGATTCATCCGGTAGAAATTACAAGGATGACAACCATAAGCCGGAGATTATGGTCGCGCTAAGCGATTTTTGGCTTCTTCATGGATTCAGGCCGAAAGCATTCATGGACCAGATTCTCGAGGTCACGCCTGAACTCCGTTTCCTGCTTCCGGTTTTTCAAAACGGAGGATACAAAAGCTTATACCATACCGTTATGAAAATGGACCAGGCAGAGATAAACCTGGTACTGTCGCCGCTTCTCTCCCGAATCATGCCTGTCTATATCGAAGGAAAGCTGGACAAAGGAAGCCCTGATTTCTGGGCCTGCCGGGCGGCCCTGTCTTTCGCGGGAAAAAACCGTATTGACCGCGGTATATTTTCAATCTATCTTTTTAATCTTCTCAGGCTTAATCCCGGGGAAGGAATTTTTCAGGATGCAGGCCTGCCCCATGCCTACCTGGAAGGCCAGAATGTCGAGTTGATGGCCAATTCTGACAATGTGCTGAGGGGTGGCCTGACCTCCAAACACGTGGATGTGAGAGAACTCATGAAGCATGTCCGGTTTGAGGAAACTGTTCCGCAGCCGCTGCAAAAAGATGGCTCGATTCCCGGCATAACGGTGTTCAGCACACCGGCCCCAGATTTTGAACTGAGCAGGGTTGACCTGAAAAAAGAAGGTTCTGTAAATGTGCAGTCTGCTTCTGCGGAAATTTCAGTTCTACTCAAAGGTCGTATCGCTGTAAGGGAGCACCAGGGTAATGCATTTGACTGCAATCCTGGTCAGGCATGGGTGAGTTTTCATGGGGCACGGTTCGAAGCAAGAGCGATGGATGAAGCGGTGTTATTCAGGGCGACTGTTCCTCTGAAAAAAACAGGGAGCTGAAGGAATGCCGGTGACGGTTCAATAATTTTACGTTATTTTTGGCCCGGAGAAAAAAGGTTATGAAAATCAACAAAACCATTGTCTGGTCACTCATATTACTGGTTCTGATTTCTGCGCTGTATCGCATTATTCCCGGTCGCCCCTATGGATTTGCGCCCCAATGGGCTATGGCGGTTTTTGCAGGGATAGTCATTAAAGACAAAAAGTGGGCCTTTCTCATCCCCGTTCTTTCCATGTTTCTCAGTGATCTCATATACCAGGTTTCTTATAACGCCGGTCTTTCTGCGATTCCGGGCTTCTATGAAGGGCAGTGGCAGAATTATGTATTGTTTGGCCTTCTTGCCGGAACCGGCATGCTGGTCAAAAAACCCAATGTCCAGAATATTGTTGTGGCTTCACTGGTGGCCCCGACAGTATATTTTATTTTATCCAATCTGATTTTATGGGCAGGGTGGAGCGGAACCCGCGGACTCGGCAGGCCCAAGACCTGGGAAGGATTGATGTTGTGCTACGGTGATGCAATCCCCTTTTACCGTACGAGCCTCCTGGCAACGCTTGTCTTCAGCGCGGTTCTATTTGGAACTTATTACTTCATCAGAAAAAATTCCCTGAGCTCAGCGGCAGCCTGATACAGCATGAAATCCTCTGCAAGGGAACTCTCCGGTGAAGGTCAGCCTGATTCTTTTTCATATTCCTCATCGATAAGGAGGTCCTCACCATCAGCGGCGGCAGTCGCCAATTCGTCACACCGGTTATTGAACGGGTTCTCAGCATGACCCTTTACCCACCTGAACCGGATCTTATTGTATTTAGCAAGCTCGTGGTATCGGGTCCAGAGGTCCCGGTTTTTTTTCCCACCTTTAAAATCGTTGGCCATCCAGTTTTTCAGCCAGCCTTCTTCGACAGATTTGACTACGTACTGACTGTCTGAATAGACCAGAATACTCATGCCATTTTTTTTCAGGGCTTCCAGCCCAGCGACCACTGCCATGAGCTCCATGCGGTTATTGGTCGTCTTCCTGTATCCGCCGGACAATTCTTTCTTGTGATTTCCCCATATCAGAATCGTTCCAAATCCACCTGGGCCTGGATTGCCCCTGGATGCGCCGTCCGTATATATGACCAGCTGTTTGTTTGGCAAAATGATTGTTTTTTAGGATGAAAAAGCTTTATCCTGTTCATCAGAAATGACCATCCACCCAAACTTATACCTGGATGACACCTGTTTTGAATTCAGGGATCACGGGATTGTGATTGGCAGCCTTTAAAGCCTCCGATATGTGAAGCCTGGTTTGTACCGGATCGATGATGGCATCTATCCAGAGTCTGGCCGCAGCATAATAGGGAGTTGTCTGCTGGTCGTACCGGTCTTTGATTTTATCCAGCAATTTTTTCTCCTCCTCCGGTTCTATTTCTTTTCCTTTGGCCTTCATGGTGCTGACCTGGATCTGGAGCAGGGTCTTTGCCGCCTGCTCACCACCCATGACGGCAATCCGGGCTGACGGCCATGCATAAATAAACCGGGGATCATAGGCTTTGCCACACATGGCATAATTTCCCGCACCATAGGAATTGCCGATAATCACGGTGATTTTGGGGACAACGGAATTAGCCACCGCATTGACCATCTTTGCTCCATCCTTGATAATGCCTGCGTGTTCACTTCGACTGCCCACCATAAATCCCGTCACATCCTGCAGGAAGAGAAGCGGGATCTTTTTCTGATTGCAGTTCATGATGAATCGTGCCGCCTTGTCGGCACTGTCGTTATAAATCACACCTCCCATCTGCATTTCCCCTTTCCGGTTTTTGACTATTTTTCGCTGATTGGCAACAACGCCTACGGCCCATCCCTCCAGGCGCGCATACCCGCAAAGAATGGTTTTGCCGTACTCGTCTTTGAAAGGTTCGAAGGATGATTTTCCACCCGTGGGAGATGCATCGACAAGACATTCGATGATTTCCATCATATCATAGGATTTGCTGTGGTCCATGGGGAAAATCCCCAGGACAGACTCCGCGCTTCTTACGGGGGGTAGGGCAGCAGAGCGGTCAAACCCTGCATTCTGGTTAAACTGCCCCAGTTTTTCCATAATGTTTTTTACCTGGTCAAGACATTCTTTTTCCGATTTGCATTTATAATCAGCAATTCCTGAAATGGCATTATGGGTTTCTGCCCCGCCCAGCGTCTCGGCGTCGATATCCTCTCCGATAGCCGCCTTCACCAGGTATGGTCCTGCCAAAAAAATGGAGCCATTGCCTTCCACCATCAGTGTTTCATCACTCATGATCGGAAGGTATGCGCCACCAGCCACGCAGGCACCCATCACCGCGGCAATCTGGGTGATGCCCAGGGCGCTCATCCTTGCGTTGTTGCGAAAGATCCGGCCAAAATGTTCCTTATCCGGAAATATCTCGTCCTGCATGGGGAGAAATACCCCGGCACTGTCTACCAGGTAAATGATCGGCAGATTATTTTCCATCGCTATCTCCTGCATCCGAAGATTTTTTTTCCCGGTCACGGGAAACCAGGCACCAGCCTTTACTGTTTGGTCATTTGCAACCAGGACACATTGCCTGCCGCTGACGTAACCTATCCCGGCAACCGTTCCTGCAGCGGGGCAGCCACCATATTCTTCATACATATCATATCCTGCAAATGCACCGATCTCCACGAATGGGGCGTCCCTGTCCAGCAGATAGGTGAGCCGCTCCCTTGCGGTCAGTTTGTTTCTTTCCTGCTGTCTTTCCATTGCCTTCTTGCCACCCCCCAATGCAATCTTGTCCAGTCTGGTGCGCATCTGGCTGATGGCCATGCGCATGATATCCTCATTCTTGCTAAAGTCCAGGTTCATACGATGCATTTATGTCCTGCAATTTAAGATGGATACAGTAATATTGGTATATATTTAGATGCCTGATGCTTACACGAAACAGGAAGTGGATTCTCCTGATCACACCCGCAGCTGCCATAAAGGTCTTTTCACTTTTCCCGGATGCCGTGGAGAGGTATTATTCCAATGGATTATATCCTTTTATCGCCGGCTTACTTCGGACCCTGCTGGGATGGATTCCAATAAGCGTGGGAGATGTCCTGTATGGAATTGTGATATTGTGGTTCCTCATAAAATTCATTTCTTTTTTTCGGAAGCTGTTAGATGGAAGGGTGAGCAGGCCATATCTCCGGTACATCACCAGGAGATGTGTTGCCTACCTGCTGATCGTATATATTGCCTTTAACTTTTTGTGGGGACTGAACTATAACCGGAGGGGGATCATGTACCAGCTGACTTTGAAATCCGAGCCCTATTCAACACAGGATCTCAGGTCTGTTCTGACTGTAATTGCTGAAAGACTTAATGACCTGGATTCACTGGCGCATATCAACAGATCATCGCTCAAAAGCAAAAAATACCTGTTTGGCCAATCAGTGCGGGCCTATCAGGACCTTGCTGCCCTGGACAACACGTTCACGTATCATCATTCTTCCGTTAAACCGTCAATTTTCAGTTACCTGGGAAACTACCTCGGTTTTTCGGGATATTACAATCCGTTTTCCGGCGAAGCCCAGGTGAATACAAGGGTTCCCCTGTACATCAGGCCTTTTACCACCTGCCATGAAATCGGTCACCAGCTCGGCTACGCGAAGGAGGATGAAGCCAACTTTGCCGGGTATTTGTCTGGCAAGTCGTCAGGAGATCCCCTGTTCAGGTATTCCGTTTACTTTGATTTGTATTTGTATGCTGCTGGGCAACTGTATGTACGAGATTCAACATTGCTTGTTCCCATCCGGGAAAGCCTGCGGCCGGGAATTCGAAATGACTACAAAGATTTGCGCCAATTTTATACGAAGTATCAGAATCCCTTTGAGCCTGTTATCAGGCATTTATATGGAAGGTATCTGAAGGCCAATGAACAACCCCAGGGGATGATGAGTTATGATGAGGTGACTGGCAGGCTGGTGGCATACTATCGGAAATACGGCAAATCGGCACTCTGAAAGCGACGGGAAACCCCTGGCAGGACAGTCCCAGTCCACAGTGGGCCGAACTCCGGCAAACCATTCCTGCAATACTTACCACTTGTTTTTCCACATCATGCTTTCAACCGGCTTATCCGGCTGACCATTGTACTTGGCATCCTTCTTCTGGTTATATTTTACCTCGATTTCCCCTTCAACCGGAAAATAAATTAACTGTCCGATGGGCATGCCCTTATAAATGCGGACGGGCTGCTTGACAGAAATTTCCAGCGTCCAGTTGCCGCAAAAACCAACATCTCCTTTTCCTGCCGTCGCATGGATGTCAATGCCCAGGCGACCGGTGGATGATTTTCCTTCCAGGAAAGGAACATGTGCATGTGTCTCCGTATACTCCAGGGTGGCACCCAGATAGAATACATGGGGTTGAAGAATAAATCCTTCTTCCGGGATCTCGAAATAATCCACCAGGTTGTGTTTGCGTGCATCAATGACTTCATCACGGTATTTGGCCAGCCATTTGCCCAGATGAACATCGTAGGAATTGCTTCCAAGGTAGGCCCGGTCATAGGGTCGGATAAGAATGGTTCCTTTTTCAATTTCCTCCAGGATGCGCAGGTCAGAAAGAATCATCTTTGATAATAAAGTTGGTTTAGCTATGCAATTTGGTTAAACTTGTCAGGATTGCGAATATGCTGCTAAGTTTTTAAAGATGCCTTTGTTTTATCAACATAATATCAACCAGAACACGAAATTAGGTGTTTGGCACATCGAAGAGCCTGAAAGTTTCTTTTTAAAGAGGGTACCCCTGAAAAGAGATGTTTCACATCCTCACAAAAGATTGCAGCATCTGGCCGGCAGATATCTGCTCCCCGTTTTATTCGATGATTTTCCATTGGAGGAAATTGTTATTGCAGACACACGCAGACCTTTCCTCGAAAAAGAGCGATATCATTTTTCTATCTCCCATTGCGGGGACTATGCTGCAGCCATTGTCAGCAGTAAGAACCGCGTTGGCGTCGATATAGAAATTGTCAGCCCACGGATTCAGGATGTTGAACACAAATTCCTGTCAGCGCCGGAGCGTGCCCTGGTTTTCGGGGATGACCATTTAACCACTTCCAGGGACAGACTTCTGACAATGCTCTGGAGTGCCAAGGAATCCCTTTACAAATGGTACGGTCTGGGGCAGATTGATTTCAGGGACCACATGCTGTGGACGGGTCCGGAGCAGACCGGTCCCGACGGTATGCTTTTTTTCCCTTTTGAATTTTTGAAAGCTGAAAAGGTCCCACTTCTCGTGAACGCAACTGGATTTGATGACCTGGTGCTTGCCTGGGTGGTAAGCTGATGAGCAGCTTATTTCCCCAATTACCAGGACAGGATTAACCGGAACGAATGGGGGTAGTCCGCCCGGGAACAAAAACAATTTTCGCTGTTATTCGGGCAGATAAGATTCATCGCCTTCGTCCAGAAGATTCAGGTTGATTGAATCCTGGCCTGCAATGCCTTCAACGGATCCTTTGATGTGGGCCGCGTTGAGCAATACTTTTTCCAGTTGTTTTTCCCTTGCCTTCCAGAGTTTCTCCATGGCGTCCCTTTCCCTTTGGATGGACAATTTCATGGATACAAATCCTTCACGGATGGCCTTCCACTGCTCTGCAAACTCCCCGCTGGTCAGGTAATCATAAAGCAGGTGCATCTTGTCTCCTTTATTTTCCTGTGATTTTGCAGCCTGGAATATTTTCATGATCCCGTCACGAAGGACATGCGCCAAGGCTTTGACTTCAGCAAAACTGCAAATCCAGACACCGTTCTTTTCTCCGAAACGCTCCATGTCTTTGGGCATGGACTGGGTAACGATCACGGCTACCTGCGCTCCCTGGCTCCGCAAGTCCGCCTTCAGCTTTTCGATCCAATCCTGCGAAAAGTCCCGGGTCCGCTTGCTCTCATAAATGATCTTTCCGCAGTCCTGGCCAAGGTGATTACGGACCACCTGAATGCAGTCAGCCCCTCTTACCCCTTTACCTACTTCCATGATCTCATCAAAAGGGAAGGTGGTTTTCAGCAGTTCCTCCAGGGCCAGTTCCTGCACTTCCCCTTGCAATTGCATGGAGCCCTGTTCGGCCTTGCGCCGCATTTCTTCTGCGAGCTTTTTTGCATCTTCTGCGAGTTTCTTTTGATCTTCCAGCTGTTTTTCCAGTTCGCGATGCCGCAACTGATGTTCTGTCTCTCTGGAGGCAACCTTCTGTTCCTCCACGAGCCTGATCTCTTCAGACAGCCTGGTCCTTTCCTGTTGTAATTTTCGCTGGACAGAAAGTTCGAGCTCTGCTTCCTTGTTGATAAGTGCCTGCTCTTTCTGCAAAAACTCGAGTTCCTTTTGCCGCGCAGTTTTCAATTTTTCTTCGCTGACTTTATTGGATTGTTCAAGGAGCTGAATCTGGTTTTCAAAGTCTGATCCGATGGCCTTACGTAGGTTTTCCTCGAGAGACTGCTGAAGGATTTTCTTTTCATCAGCCAGTTTCCTGTCGAATTGTTCCTGCTGTACCTGCAATTGCCTGGATACTTCCCCCAACTTCAGCTGGTATTCATCTTCCTTTTTTTTGGTGAAATCAATCATCTGTTCACGCAGCTCCTTCTTGTACTCTTCTGAAACGGCCTCCTCCATGGGGAACTGGTGACCACACCGGGGGCATTTGATCGACGTTGGCATTCTTTTTTTTTACAAGTTTACAACAAGTAGGGCGACCGCTGCAATCGGAAAATAAAAAATACAGGAAATGGAGCGGGAAGAAAAACTGATTTCAGCAATTCGCAGAAAGTTGTTAGGCTCAGTTTTTTATGCGGAAATTAAAAATGATCGTTCCAGCGGATTCATCTCCGGTTGCATTGAACTTGATTTGTTTTGCCTTTCTCAGAGCAATTGCTTTCATGGATGCATCTGAAGTGGTTGAACCCTTTGGCTGATAATCTGCACGGAATACATTGCCATTGGCATCGACATGTATCTCAACGGCTACTTTTGCGTTGTCATTAAAATCGTCGGTAAAGGAGGGGAGTGCAGTAAAACGTCTGCCCGGCAGCCCATTTGAAATGCTGACGCCGGAGTTGCCTCTTCCGCCCCCGGTATAGTTCTTGGCATTCGGATCGCCGCCGGGCTGACCCTGGTCTCCCTTTCCCCCGGCTATCCCCTGGCTGCTTCCGGGTTTATAATCATCCGCATCGTTGCCGCCATTCCCGTTTCCATTGACTCCATGGAAAACAGCCTTTGGTTTGGGAGGGGCCGGCGCCGGGTGCGTTATAGTTTCGGTAACCTTTACCGGTTTGTTTTTTGCAATCTCTTTCTCCGGAATTCTTGTTGCTTCCGGCTTGGTGACAGGTGGTTTTTTGACAACCGGTGCATCCTGCTCTTTGTCATTTGTTTCAACATCTTTGTAGGCAGTTTTTTCTACCGGAGCCTGCTTGGGGGGAGTATATTTTTCCTGGTCCCTGGGGGACGGCTTGCCGGGCAGGTAGGGCTGGTTATCACCCAGGCCCTGGTCGCTGTTGCCCAGATTGACCTCAATACCTTCCTCAACCGGAGGCATGGTCTGCGGGGGCTGGGTCCAGGTCACGAACAACAACACAATCAGAATCAGGACACAAATCAACAGGGTGTAACCGGAGGCTCTCCAGTTTTTATGGGTTTCAAAATGGCTGGTTAGATAGGATTGATTCACTCTACGAATGTAACAAATGTTTCCATTGCGGTATTATACAATATGTTAAAAGGCCTGCCCAAAGCTGAAAGTAAGATCCCCCCGGTAACCGGTTATCCGGCCTCATCCGATTTTATGATAGATGAAATCCGGCATCCACTTCATTAACTGGGCGACGAGCCACCAGCGGTGGGTTATATATACCCTCCATTTTTTCTTTTCTATAGCCTCCGCAATCTGGCGTGCAGCCTTGACCGGTGTGGCAACCCAGAACTTCCTGCCTGAGCTGGCCATTTTGGTGTCTACAAAACCTGGCTGGATATCCGTAACGTGAATTGGCGCCTGCTGGCGCTTCAGTTTTATGTGCAGCCCTTCAAAATAGTTGCTCTGGAATGCCTTGCTCGCACTGTAGGCCGGTGCCTGGCTGTTTCCGCGGACTGAGGCGATGGAGGAGGTTGTTGCCATCTGCCCATAGCCCTGGGCCGAAAGATAATTGAAGGCATAGTTGATCATTTCTATAAATCCTTTCACATTGGTATTGACCGTCGTCCGGTCTATCCTCCAGTCCAGGTCCTTGCTCACATCGCCGTAACCTGCATTATAAATGAAAAGATCCATGCCTCCCATCTTAGTGATGAGGGACTCCAGGTGATCAATGTTGTCATTGCCCGTCACGTCAAAGCACTGTGTGATAATCTGGTTGGGATATTCGAGCTGAAGGGAATACAGGAGCTCCTGTCTGCGGCCGGTAACACCGACGAGGCCTCCCTGATCGGCGTAAATCCTCGCAAGTTCCCTTCCGATGCCCGAGGTGGCCCCGATAATGATGACTTTCTTCATGTGTTTTCTGATTGGAAGTAATGCAGTAAACAGGACCGTGCAAGAATCAAACCAAAACCCGGACCTCAATGGGCAAAATCCATAACGAAATTGCCACGTATCCTCTCCATGGGCGGATTGAAGTATCCGAATTTCAGATTCGGGAATTCCTCCCGGATCAGTTCCATGAGTTGTTTTATCCCCATGAATTGACCTGTATCCGTTACACCGATCTTTCCGAGGTACCAGTCCGGATCGATGTTGAAATTTCGCCATTGAATCATGCTCAGACCTGTCTCCAGGATCAGCTTTCGCAGCGCCTCATACTCCTCCACACTGTCTGTCATGCCCGGAAATACAAAATAATTGATGGATGTCCACCCATTGAAACCGTGCACTACTTTCAGGCTTTCGACGATGTCTTCAAAGGAATAGTTGTTAGGTCGGTAATAGGATTCATAAATGTTTTTTCGAGCGCTGTTCGTACTTACACGAATCGAATTCAGACCTGCTTCACAGAGGACCCTGACTGCATCGGGTCTTGAGCCGTTGGTATTGATATTGATACTTCCGCGGCCTGTATGTTTCCTGATTTCCAGGATTGAATCCCGGATGGTTTCCCACATCAGCAGGGGCTCGCCTTCACATCCCTGGCCAAAACTCACGATGGGGTAGGGAGCTGTTTGAAGGTGGGGAACAGTAAATTCTACAATCTCTTCCGCCGTAGGCTTGAAGGTCAGCCGGTCCTGGGTGGAGGTAATGGATTCTTCCTGCGGCTGGAAAGATATGCAGCCGATACAATTTGCATTACAGGCTGGCGAACTGGGTACCGGGCATTCCCATCTGGCTAGAGCAAAATTTCTGGCAGCCGGGCAATGATAGGTCATACAGCAATTATCCATCAGGTGTCTGACCAGCCTGTTATGGGGATAGGCCTTAAGTAACTGGCCGGCTCCCTCCCTGATCCCTGACTGATTATAGCCGGCACTTTCCTGGCGGATGTCCTGCTCAATTCGAACTGCCGGAACAAAGAAATGATTATCAGACCATCCGGCGGCAGTGTAACAAAACAGAGGCAGGGTAGGCGCTCCGGCTTCTGTTTCATAGGCGGCAAGATAAAGCCCGGTATGGGCCGGGGGAATAAAGGCCGCAACAGCCCACCCCTTCCGGCAAAGTCGCATTTTTCCTGTAACCACGTCTATTCCAATTCCCCGTCGACCGGGCAACTCGTACAGGGATCCGCCCTGGGGAAGGGGGACCCAGTCATCTGACGGGACTTCCGTTGCATCCCAGCCGCTTCTTCCGGTTGCATATAATGACCGGTCCTCAAAAATATTTCCGTTGCCGTCAGAGTACAGCAAATATGGAGATCGGGGATGTTGCATATTCTTTACTTCCATGTTTCAGAAAACACTGCCTTTCCGACAGGATGCAAATTTCGTGAATTGTTTCTACATTTATTCTGTCAAATCCGGTCGATTTGCGCAGGTAACCTGAAGAAGTTTTGAAAATGAAACGGATAGGTTACTTCCTGAACCCACCTTAATATTTTAAATATCCTGAAACACATGAAATCGTTCGGCTATATCAGCCTGTTTCTGATAACATCATTTTCATTTCCGCTTCATGCAGGCGATGATGATCCATGCAGTGTCAGGAATTCGGCTTTTCTGTCCGGCGAATCCATCACCTATAAGGTCTTTTATTCGGTAGCAAGTGTCTATTTTGGAGCTGGCGACGCTGTATTTTCTGTCAACGAGGAGGAGCTGAATCGAAAACCCGTATACCATATCCTGGGAACCGGCAAAACCAATTCCCTTCTCGACAACGGCTTTAGGGTCAGGGACAAGTATGAAAGCTATATTGATACGGCTACACTCCAGCCGTACAAGTTTGTCAGGGATGTCAGCGAGGGCTCTTACAAGATATACGAGCATATTTCATTTAACAAGACTGCCGGAACAGCCGTCACCAACGCGGGGGTCTACAATGTGCCCTCCTGTATCCAGGATGTTCTGAGTGCCATATTTTATGCCCGGAACATTGATTTCAGCAAGTATCGGCCTGATGACAAAATTCCGTTTTCCATCTTCCTGGACAACAAAGTATATGACCTGTATATTCGCTACCTCGGGAAAGAAACCATAAAGACCAGGTATGGAAAATTCAGGGCGATAAAATTCAAACCCCTGCTGATTGAAGGGACTATTTTTTCAGGGGGTGAGAAAATGGTCGTCTGGGTAAGCGACGACGCCAATCATATGCCCCTGAGGGTGGAGAGTCCGATTATTGTAGGTAAAATCAGCGCGGATATGATGAGCTACCACAATCCGAGGTATCCGTTGACTTCGTTGATCAGCATCCGGTAGCCACAGGGCAAGGCATCCTGCTGGGAGAACCGCAACGGACCAGGTGCGTTCAGGCAATGTAGATCCTGTAACAAACCAGGTCTAGACAGCGGTCACAACCCGAAACAACTTCTTAGTATATTAACGTGATTCAATCACCACATGGGAAGACATGGAAAAACTGGCAAAAGTTCAGTTTCCGGGTTATTTTTATTTTTCTTGGAGGGAGTACTGTGATCTGCTGGAACTTTACTATTTTCTTCAGTGTATATCTGAATCCTTCCTCATAGCCCTATGCTCCCTAATCCACGTTCAATCCCCTGGTGAAACCATTATCCTGGCTGGATAAAAACATTTTCCACACGGGATATAATCCGGCTGTTCATTCCAGTCTGTCTGCAGACAATCATTTTGGGGTGGTATTTTACCTGGCTATTTTTTCTGATTGCCATTACCGGCACTATCATCTGGACCCTGCTGGACAGAAAAGGGAGGTCACTGGAGAAACTTTTTTTCTGGTTCAACCTGTATTTGGGGTATGTTCTCGCCATCGTCGTGTTTGGATATGGAATCGATAAACAAATCCCTGTTCAGATGCGTTACCCGGGTGCCGTCGACCTGCTGACTCCCCTGGGGGAGCAGGGGAGGTTTAGTGTTTTGTGGAATTTCATGGGAGTTTCTCCCGGGTTCATGATGTTTGCGGGAGCATGTGAAATCATAGGAAGCCTCTTGCTGTTTTACCGGCGCAGGTCCGTTTTCGGTGCCCTTTTCACCTGCACTATCCTCACCAATGTAGTTGCATTCAACTGGTTTTACAATATCCCCGTCAAACTCTTCTCAGTGCAACTTCTGCTGTACGATCTCTACCTGCTTGCCCCGTTTGCTTCAGGACTGTGGTCCTTTTTTTTCAGGGAGGGGGCATCTGTCCTGATTACACAACACTATGGGTTTCAAATCAAATGGAAGCAAACTACATTGCAGGCCAAGCTGATGATCATTCCTTTGGTCATCTGTGCATTATCCACCATTGGAGTATACAACCGATACAGGCAGGAGCAAAAGGAAAATCTGCGATGCAGGATCTATGAAGTGACCAGCTTTGTTGCCAGGGATAGCCTGCCACCTCTTTTGACCGATACCCTGCGCTGGAAAGGGTTTGTGCTGGACTACAAAGACTATGTAGTTATTTACAGCATGCAGGAAAAGACAGACTGGTACCACTGTGATGTGGACAGTTCCGAAAAAACATTCACGCTTCATGACAATCCAGACAAGACCACCTGGCATCAATTTCATTTTGAATATCCTGCTCATGATCAACTGCACCTTACCGGAAAATGGAAGGGTCGGGATGTATCCATTTGGATGAAATCACTATCTATGGACAGTATGTTTCTGAACAAAGAAAAAATCACCCTGATACAGGAATAGCCCGGTCCTGGAAGTCAAATTACGGAAGGTAAGCTGGGATTCAGTTCCCTGAATTTGCCAGTTTTTCCCGGCAGTACGCGTTGAACTCATCCTCGTCTGCGTCAGGGTCGTCGTCATCCAGCACCTCTTTCTGGAGGAGCCTGTTGCTTTTGAAATCAAGGGTAAGCAAACCATCCTTCAGGATAATGTTATTGAATTCGGACCACCTGAATTTTCTCTTAAACAACGTATTGATCAGGACCTGGTCGTCCTTGAATCCGATTTCGAGGGGGTATTTTGCCTGGTATTCGAGGAAGGCCGACAATAGGTAGAAGGCGGAGATCCATTGCAGCCAGGGCATGCCGATCCAGAGTATTCCGGCGATCAGCAGCCAGTTTTTGTACCTTACCCGCTTTCCTCGTGCAGATTCAACTCCATTGGCAATGATGCCTGTAAGGACGAGCAGGGATGCAGTGGTGAAGAAATAATTGATTCGGCCGGAGCTAACCTGGACATAAATAAAGGCAACCAAAGCCAGGACACAGAGAAGCATGCTTATCCGATCAATGTATTTTTCATTGTTTCTTTTCAGGATCACCACGTAATTGTAGGGCATGCTCATGGGCAGGTAAATGATTAAGTGTTGGCAAAAACCAAAGTATTACAAAGTTTCCAGAGGATCCGGGCGCCAACATTCGCATCCCATCCTGTTTCCCCGACGCCGATTTCATCCAGGTCAAATCCAATAAACCTGCGCCCGCTCTGAACAATTTTTTTTACCAGGTAGAACACCTGTTCTGCTTCAAACCCCCCAGGGACCGGAGTCCCTGTATGTCTGCCCAATTTGGGATCCAGGCCGTCAATATCCAGGGATATATACACATGGTGCGGGAGATGCTGAATGATTTCCTCGGTGATCTCCTTCCAGTTTGCACCTTCATACTGGCGTTCCTTAATTTCCCTGTCAAAATAGGTGGCTACCCGTGAATTGCTGTTGCAGATGTAATCCCATTCCTCCTCGCAATAGTCGCGAACCCCCACCTGCACAAGTTTTACTACCTCGGGAATTTCCTCCAGGGCATTGTACATCACGCTTGCATGGCTGTAGGTAAAACCTTCATAAGCTTTCCTGAGGTCACAGTGGGCATCGATCTGCAGGATTCCAAATTCACCATATTTCTCCGCAATCGCCTTGAAATATCCAAGGGGTGTACTGTGATCTCCCCCCAGCAGGGCAAGCAGTTTACCCCGCTGCAGGATGTCCCTGCTTTGCTCATATACCCATTTATTGAGATTGGCGCCTCCTTCGTTGATTTCTTTGAGGGATTTGGACATGAAAGCATTTTTTTCAATCTTTTCCCCGTTTGATATATAATCAATGAACAATTCAGCCTCCTTGCGCAGGTAATCGCTTTTCATCAGTATTTTCCGGTCCGGCTGCCGCATGTAGAAACCCTTCCTCCACGAATTGTTCGTATCTGCATCAAAAAGATCCACCTGCAAACTGGCCCTGAAGACGTGTTCTGCAGCCCGGGATGTTCCTGATCCATAACTTACGGTGACCTCCCAGGGTACCGGAAGAATAATGAGATGGGCTTCATCCTCGGTGAATGGGAGGCCAAAAATATTATTGCGCGGATTGCTTGCCCCGTTGGGGTCAAAATGGGAAAGGTCTGCCATGGTTTTAAGTGTACAGAAGGCGCAAAGTTAGGAAAAAAGCCAGATGGAGCAGGCTGTGCAGGCAGGGCTGCCCGGATTTTATCAGTCGGTGGCCTGTGGAAAATCAACGTGTTAAAGTTTCATCCCGCCCCCTTCTTTCATCCCCGGTTTATTGATATTTCAACTAACTTTGCACCGAATTTGAAATACCATTATGAAAAGATTGCACATCGTCCTGCTTGTATTTATAGCAATCGCCATAGGAGTTCTGCTTAGTTTTATGGGAAATCTTTCCACGTATGAGACCATTGCTTCAGCCAGGCAGAAGGAAGGCAAGAGTGTCAAGATCATTGTAAAGCTCGATAAAACCCAGCCGGTAGAGTACGACCCTGTAAAGAACCCCAATTACCTCAGCTTTTACATTATGGATACCCTCGGTCAGAAGGCCAGAGTGGTGTATCATTTTGAAAAGCCCTACGACATGGAAAAGGCGGAGCGGATCGTACTGACTGGGAAGATGAAAGGAGATGTTTTTGAAATCACCCAGAAAGATGGCATTCTGATCAAATGTCCCTCCAAATATAAAGACGACCCTGAGGCAGCCAAGAAAAACCTGTCTCAAAATCAAAATTAACCCATGGATTATATTGGCGAGCATCTTTTTCCCGGCAGGCTGGGGCATTTCTTTGTTGTTCTCTCATTTGCCTCATCCTTGGTTGCCTGCATCGCTTATTTCAAGGCGAGCCGGGCAGACAATCCGGCCGAAGAAAGCAGCTGGAGGCGCATGGGGAGAATCGCCTTCCTGGTCGACGCATGTTCCGCTTTTGCGGTTTTTTTTACGATCTATTTTATTGTCCGCAGCCACCTCTTCGAATACAATTTTGCGTGGGAGCATTCCAGCAAATCACTTTCCGTAAAATACCTTCTGAGTTGTATCTGGGAGGCCCAGGAAGGAAGTTTCCTGCTCTGGACCATGTGGCATGCTGTCCTGGGAACCACCCTGATATTCACCGCCAAAAAGTGGGAATCACCAGTGATGACGGTCATATGTTTCGCGCAATGGTGCCTGGCTACCATGATCCTGGGGATCTATATTTTTAATCTCAAAATCGGCAATAGTCCGTTCCTGCTGGTCAGGCAGGCATTCGGCGAAGCCCCCATCTTTAACCGCCCGGACTACCTTACCATTCCCCAAATGCAGGACGGTCAGGGACTCAATGCCCTGCTTCAAAATTATTGGATGGTCATTCATCCACCTGTCCTTTTCCTGGGTTTTGCTTCAACGATTGTTCCTTTTTCTTATGCCATGGCAGGTCTCTGGAAGAAACAGTTCGGGGCCTGGACAAAAGCTGCCCTTCCCTGGACCCTGTTTTCGGCCTGTGTTCTGGGTACCGGCATCATGATGGGTGCAGCATGGGCTTATGAGTCGCTGAGTTTTGGGGGCTACTGGGCCTGGGACCCGGTTGAAAACGCCTCCCTTGTTCCCTGGCTGGTGATGGTGGCAGGATTGCACACTATGGTGATATACAATGCTACGGGCCACTCCCTGCGGTCCACCTATCTGTTCCTGATCCTGGGTTTTATTCTTGTACTCTATTCAACCTATCTTACCCGGAGCGGGGCCCTGGGCGATACCTCCGTTCATGCTTTTGTAGACTCTGGACTGAAGGTGCAACTGATTGCATTTGTAACCATTTTTATGCTTCCTTCCGGTATTATGTATATTAGGAATTACCGGAAGATACCTCATATCTCGAAGGAAGAAAGCACTTACTCACGCGAATTCTGGATGTTTATCGGTTCCCTGGTCATCTTTCTTTCGGCAATCTTCATCATGATCGGCACTTCCCTGCCGATAATCAACACCCTGACCGGGGAAAAATGGGCGATGCCTGAAGACGCTGCCTTCTTTTACAACCGGATCGAGATATTCATTGCCATTATTCTGGGACTGCTTACAGCCGTAACCCAGTATCTGAAATACAAACAGACCGAAAAAGGGTATTTTATGAGCAAGATCTGGATACCCAGCCTCGTTGCCCTGCTCCTCTCGGTTCTGGTCAGTATTTTTGGGGGGATCCACTACGATAAATATGGCCCGGGGTATCTGACGGCTATTCATCTGGCCCTTTTCAGCGCGGTTTACTCGGTGGTTGCCAACAGTGGCTATATATGGTCAGGGCTGAAGGGCAAGATGAAAGCAGCCGGCGCATCCGTCGCACATGTCGGTTTTGGTTTGATGCTTCTGGGGATATTGCTGTCTTCCTCCAAGAAGCAGGTCCTGTCTTATAACAGCACGGGGATCAGCATCAATTTTAATCCGTCCACTAAGGAAAACCCGCTGGAAAATATAACGCTGCTCAAAAATGTACGCACGGATATGGGTAAATACTGGGCCACTTATGTCAACAGCGATTCCGTGGACGAACCAAGCAGGACGACATTTTATCATATCCACCTGCGCAGTAAGGACAGCAGTGACGCCTTTGACCTGTATCCCAACCTGCAGAAAGCGACCAAGGGTCAGCAGGGTTTTTCTTTTAACCCGGACAAGCATCACTACTGGAACAGGGATATCTTTACCTATATCAGCGCCGTTGACAACAATGAACAAACCGATACAGCCCAGTTCAAACGATACCCGGCAGCCGTGCATGATACCGTATATTACTCCAATGGATATATGATCCTGAACAAGGTGCAGGTAAATCCCAATAACGGGAAATATCATTTTAAGCCCACCGATACAGCCATTATGGCGGACATAACCGTTGTCGGCAAGGACAGCGTGCGGCAGAAGGCGACACCCCTGTTTTATGTGAAAGACAACCAGATGAATTATGTCCTGGATACGGTGTTTACCCAGAACATCGCCATCGGCCTGACCAGGGTCCTGGACAATAACCGGGTTGAGCTGAGTGTGAAAGAATCTTCCCGGATGATCCCTTTTATTTCCCTGAAAGTGCTGGAATTTCCCCAGATCAACCTGTTGTGGATCGGGACCCTCGTCATGATTGCCGGATTCCTCATGAGCATGGTGCGCCGCCTGAAACTGGTTGCTTGATATAATATCAGTATCTAATGCCGTAATCTACCCGGATTTTCCATTTTTTACGATATGCTTACCAGCAACAGGGTTACTTTCCCTGTCTATACGGAAAATAATGAGTAGAAAAAATTGATTATCTTTAATTTCGCGTCTTATGTCAAGGGGCAATAGAAAATATCCTTCCCTGCTGCTTCCTTTCGTACTCCTCATGGTTACGGGTACAACAGCTTTTGCCCAGTCCACTTCTCCTTCCAGGTATGGTCCCAACGATACGATCTACGTGCCCATTTATATCTATAATGGGGATACCCTCCCGGCCAGGACCCTTGAAATGGTCTGGATATCGGCCCCAATGACCCACGCGATGCGCAAGAGGGTGGAAGAATGGACAAGGCTTCGCAACGCCGTTTACGTGACTTATCCTTATGCACGAAAGGCTGGATTAATCATGAATGAAATGAACGCCAGGCTGGCCAGGATGGGTTCGGAAGGAGACAAAAAATCCTATATAAAATCCAGGGAGAAGGACCTCAAAAAGGAGTTCGCCGATCCGCTGGAGAAGTTGTCTGTATACCAGGGAAAGATATTGATGAAGCTAATCAACAGGCAAACCGGGAATAATTGTTATGACATCATCAAGGAATACAAAGGCTCCTTTACAGCCCGCTTCTGGCAAACGGTTGCTTTTTTCTTTGGCAGCAGCCTCAAACAACCCTATGATGCAAAGGGGGATGATCAGCAGATTGAGTCCATCGTCCTGGAAGTCGAAAGGATGTATCATAGCTGAGGTTCCCGGCGACTGCAGTAGAATCTTCCGCTGATTGGCATTCACGCCTGATTTTTAAAGAGAGGCCATCTCCTGACTCCGGTACCAGATCAGAGATGATGTATCTTCTCAATAATCCCTGAAGTTGAAAATCCGTCTACAATAGGATTGATGACAACTCTTCCGCCATGTTGCATGACTTCCCTTGCTCCAACAATCTGATCGAGGGTATAATCCCCGCCTTTTACCAGTACGTCCGGAAGAATATCATTAATCAGTTCAAGAGGAGTATCCTCTTCAAAAACCACCACCGCATCAACCATCAGCAGCGAAGCCAGAATCATGGCCCTGGAGGCCTGGTCATTGATGGGCCGGTGATCCCCTTTCAGTCTCCTCGCGGAATGATCGGAATTCACGCCCACTACCAGGAAATCTGCTTCCCGGGCTGCCTGCGTTAAAGAAGCAATATGACCCTGGTGCAGGATGTCAAAGCACCCGTTGGTAAAGGCAAATGTTTTTCCCAGTAAGCGCCATCGGCTGATCTGGTGCTGTAATTGAACCAGATTTACGATCTTATGCGGGATGATTTGTGGACTTTTCATTACTTTTTTTGTTAACCCGGGGCAATAGAATAAAGCTCACCACTCCGAAGATTATAAAGCTGAGAAACTGGCCAAACCAGAGCAGCCAGCCCAGGGCCTGGCCATAGGGTTCTTTCTGGACATTGTAAAACGCCACTGTTTCCTGTACCAGCAGCGCGTATGCCCCTATTCCCCCTGGAGAAACAATCATGCCTACGCTTCCCATAGCCAGTACCGTAAGCGCGTCCGACAGGCTGAGAAAGCTGGTTTCCTTGATTGCGAGAAATCCGCACCAGGTGCTTACCAGGTACAGGAACCAGATGCCGACGGTATATACAAAGAACAGAGACTTGTTTTTCAGTGACCTCACACTGATCAGGCCATGCCAGACTCCTGTCAGGATATTCCTGAATTTTTGCACCACGTTGATATGTCCAAGTCTGTCGAACAGAAATCTCAGGAGAATCAGCAGGATTATTCCTGCCGCAAGTATAATGACAATTTTACGATATGAGGTCTTTCCTGCCCGGTTTTGAAAAAGGGGGTAGATCGTGGAAGCCGCCAGCGAATGGATGACGTCAAACTGGAAGACAAAGGTCAGGCCAAAAACGATGAGCAGGCATAATACGTCAAAAGCCCTTTCAGCGACAATTGTCCCGACAAGCTTGTCGGCTGGTACCTTTTCATAACGGGCAAGAATGGTGCATTTGATCACTTCGCCCACACGCGGGGCGCCCAGGTTAACGAAATAACCGATCATTACGGCCAGGAAAGTATTGATCCGGGATGGCTGGTAACCGAGTGGTTCCATAAGCTGCCGCCACCGGAGGGCCCGCAGCCAGTGGCTGCAGAGCAGGAGCAGCAGGACCGGAATCAGCAGCCAGTAATGGGCCCTGTTTAAAGCATCTTTGAGCTGTCTCCATTTTTCCTGGTCAAGATCCCTCAGGCTGAGCCAAACAAAAAATGCTGCCAGGGCAGCAAAAAAAACATATTGCAAAAAGGGCAACAATTTCTTAGTCATAGTAAGGAATAATTTACCTCCAACAATGGACTTTGTCAATGATCCATCCGGTTTATTTATAGCGTATTCCCGTCCTTTGGGAATACTATCCAGGGCTTGAATTGCTTCGCCTTTTCAAAGTCCATCCGGGCATACGAAATGACAATAACTACGTCACCGGCAGCTCCCTGCCTGGCCGCGGGGCCATTGAGACAGCATACACCCGAACCCCTTCTGCCTTTTATCAAATAGGTTTCAATGCGGGACCCGTTATTTATGTTAACTACCTGAACTTTTTCATTTTCGATCAGCTGCGCTGCATCCATCAGGTCTTCATCGAGCGTTAGGCTTCCGACATAATTCAAATTGGCTTCTGTTATGACAACCCGGTGCACCTTCGACTTTAAAACTTCTATTTCCATTATGGGGTTCCTGTCCTTTATTTTATTCTCTTCAGCCACAAAAATAGCAATCTATTTTGAACCCCCGGCCCGGGCTATGGATTGAGGGTCATATTGTCGATCAGCCTGACCTGTTGTTGAAAGGCGGCGACAAGAGCAACCAGTTTTTGGTCCCCGTCCCAGTATTCGGCCGACTCAAGTGTATCCGCATCAGCGATAGCCACATAATCCACGAAGAAATTGTTTTTCTTAAGAATCTGCCGGGCATCCTCGATCAGTTCAATCAGCGGACCGGGTCGTAGATTATTTTTAAGAAACATCAGGGATTCGTAGATCGACACAGCGCGCTTTCTCTCCTCCGCATTCAATCGAATATTTCGGCTGCTCATGGCCAGCCCGTCCTCCTCTCTCTGAGTCGGACAGGTATGAAGCACAGTCGGAAAACCTGTCAATTCAAGGAGCCTTCGGATGACCATGCACTGCTGGTAGTCTTTTTGTCCCATAAACAGGTCATTGGGCATGATGATGGAAAGCAGGCGCTGCATCACCTGGCAGACACCCTGAAAATGACCCGGCCGGTAGACCCCTTCCAGGATGTTTTCCAGGTAACCGAGGTTATATTTTTCCAGCCCGTCTGTCCCATCCGGGTATATTTCAGTGATCTCCGGCAAAAACAGCAAGTCCAGACCATTTTTCTCCAGAAGGAATATATCCTTTTCAATCGTTACGGGGTATTTTTTGTAATCTTTCGGGTCATTAAACTGGGTGGGATTCACAAAAATCGTCGAAACGATCAGGCCTGTATGTTTTTTTGCCTCTGATACCAGGGAAAGGTGTCCCTGGTGAAGAGCACCCATGGTAGGTACCAGGCCAATCCGGATACCGGATGACCGCTTTTTACGAATATGGGACGCAAGCTCATCCGCTTTTTTGAACAGAATCATATTTTTTGTTTTAGGTCCCCTGAAACCTGCCACAGTACTAATTCCAGAATAAATACCTTACCTTTGCAAACTGATTTTGGTTAAGTTCTCTCAACAATTATCTTCAATAATGTTAACAAAGAAAAGGATTTTATTTATTGCCAACGAAATGTCCCCCTACCTGGAACTAACGGAGTTTGCTGAAACGGTTAACAAGCTGGCGATTAAATCAAATGAAAATGGATTTGAAGTACGTTGCATCATGCCCCGCTTTGGCGTGATCAATGAAAGAAGGCACCGCCTCCATGAAGTGGTACGCCTGTCCGGGATCAATGTCTCAGTGGACAATGATGACTTCCCCCTTCAGATCAAAGTAGCGTCCCTTCCCAATGCAAGACTCCAGGTTTACTTCCTGGAAAACGAAGATCTTTTCAAACGGAAATTCATTTTTCATGACGAACATGACAAATGGTTTGACGACAATGGCCTTAGAACTGTATTCTTCTGCAAGGGAGCCCTGGAAACTGTAAAAAAGTTCGGATGGCCGCCGGATGTCATTCATTGCAGCGGATGGATGACCGGCCTCATTCCCCTGTATTTAAAAACAGTATATAAGAAGGAACCTGTGTTCGCGCACAGCAAAGTTGTTTACACCATCGGGCAAAATACATTTAAGGAAAAGCTGGGAGCGGATTTTTTGAAACTGGCCAATATACATCCCACTCTTAAAGATAAGGACCTGGAACCTTACGGTGAGGCAAATAATACAGCATTATTCAGGGGAGGATCTTCCTATGCCGACGCCATCAGCTTTGGCGCGGAAAAAACGGACAAGAAATTAAATGAAGAGTTTGGCAAGGTAAGAGGCAAAAAAGTGCTGACTTTTAACACTGAGTCAGATTTATCGGATTATTTGCAATTATATGCCGATCTGTCGCGGTAACCGTTCATGCCCGCCGTCAGGTAGTTCAACTATTTATTCATTATTTGAATTGACCCATTATCTTTGCGATGAAAATTCCATTAATCATAGAGCCAAGACGATTAATGGTTTTTTATTTAGATTCATTTATACAAACCATTATCAAATTTCTTAATCAACATGCCTTACTTATTTACTTCTGAAAGTGTTTCTGAAGGCCATCCCGATAAAGTGGCCGACCAGATTTCTGACGCGTTGATCGACAATTTTCTGGCCTTTGATCCCCAGTCCAAAGTGGCTTGCGAAACACTGGTAACTACCGGTCAGGTGGTCCTTGCCGGGGAAGTAAAATCCAAAGCATACCTGGATGTCCAGGAAATTGCCAGAGGGGTCATCCGAAGAATCGGGTATACCAAGAGTGAGTACATGTTCGAGGCCAATTCTTGTGGCATCCTGTCTGCCATCCACGAACAATCCGCAGACATCAATCAGGGTGTGGACAAAAAGAAAAAGGAAGAGCAGGGTGCCGGTGACCAGGGAATGATGTTTGGGTACGCCTGCAATGAAACCAATGATTACATGCCGCTTTCCCTGGACCTGGCCCACAAGATACTCATCGAACTTGCCGCCCTGAGAAGGGAAAACAAGCAAATCAGATATCTCCGCCCGGATGCCAAAAGCCAGGTCACCCTGGAATATGATGACAACAATAAACCGGTCAGAATTGATGCCATCGTGGTATCTACCCAACACGATGATTTTTCCACAGAGGCCAAAATGCAGGAAAAAATCAAAAAGGACATCGTTGATATCCTTATTCCCAGGGTAAAATCAAAATACAGGAAGTACGCCAAGCTCTTCAACAGTCACATCAAGTACCATATCAATCCAACCGGAAAGTTTGTAATCGGCGGCCCCCATGGGGACACAGGAGTGACAGGAAGAAAGATCATCGTGGATACCTACGGGGGCAAGGGGGCCCACGGGGGCGGCGCCTTTAGTGGGAAAGATCCTTCCAAAGTTGACCGCAGCGCTGCCTATGCAACCCGTCATATAGCCAAAAATCTGGTTGCAGCCAGGGTAGCCGATGAGGTGCTGGTTCAGGTTTCCTATGCCATCGGTGTAGCCCGTCCGACCTCCATCAATGTAAATACGTTCGGTACGGCCAAAGTCGACATGACGGATGGCAAAATCGGAAAAATAGTCGAACAGCTATTTGACATGCGACCCTATTTTATCGAGCATCGATTGAAACTCCGCAACCCCATTTACAGTGAAACCGCCGCTTATGGTCATATGGGACGCAAGCCGGAGGTGGTGGAAAAGACCTTTGTTTCCCCGGATGGCAAGAAGGTTACCAAAAGAGTGGAGCTCTTTACCTGGGAAAAGCTGGACTATGTCAATAAAGTCAAGAAAGCGTTTGGTATCAAATAACCTACATAGAAATTGATAAGGATACAGGGTCTGGCCAATTGGTCCGACCCTTTTTTCATTTGTCAGGTAATGATTCAATAACAAAGACTATTGGAAATTTATGGAGCATATCAATCCCTGGACCGTCCTTTCTGAAAAACCCGTCTATGAAAATAAATGGATCACGTTAACGGAATATGATGTGATCAATCCCAATGGGGGAGGGGGTATTTATGGCAAGATTCATTTCAGGAATATTGCTGTCGGGGTGGTGCCCTTGGACCAGGACATGAATACTTACCTGGTCGGTCAATACCGCTTTCCCCTGAATGCCTACAGTTGGGAAATCCCTGAAGGTGGTGGTGACCCGTTCCAGGACCCGGTAGATTCTGCCAAGCGCGAATTGCTGGAAGAAACCGGGCTGACTGCCAGGGACTGGACCCTTGTGCTCAACCTGCATCTGTCCAATTCGGTATCTGATGAATACGCTGTTCTGTTTCTGGCACGCGACCTGGAACAAAAAACACCCATGCCGGATGATACCGAAAAACTGTCCGTAAGAAAGGTTCCTTTTGAAGAGGCTTACCGGATGGTGGAAGATGGCCAGATTACCGATGCAATGTCTGTTGCTGTCATTCAAAGGATCAAGCTGATGATCCTGCAGGGCCGGATTTAAACAGCCTGGTCGGGACTATGCAATCACTGGAAACGGGCTTATTAACAAAAAAGTATCGAATGAAATCTTCACTGATCATTGGACGACAGCCTCTCATTGAGGCAATCCTGTCGGGCAGGCCCATCGAGAAGATCCTGTTTCAGCGAAATGTGAGTGGGGAATCGATCGGAGAGATCCGGAAACTGGCAAAAGAAAAAAATATTCCCGTCCAGCAGGTCCCTCCTGAAAAACTTCATTCCCTGACCCGGGCCAATCATCAGGGCGTGATCGCCCATGCCTCCCTGGTCCATTACCTGGATCTACAGCAGGTGATAGACCATCTCCAGGCGGCCGGTTCCGTCCCTCTTTTCATCATGCTCGATGGTATAACTGATGTGCGGAATATTGGTGCCATCGCCCGATCAGCGGTCTGTTGTGGGGCTCAGGCGCTGATCATTCCGGACAAAGGAATCGCGTCTCTGAATGAAGAAGCATTGAAATCCTCTGCCGGGGCCCTGGAACGGATTCATATCTGCAGGGTCCAAAGCCTGCTCAAGGCAGTGGATACCTTGCATCTTAACGGCATCCGGGTGTTCAGCAGCGAATTGAAGGCCTGCAGGAAGGTTTTTGAACTGAACTGGAATGAGCCCTGCTGCCTGGTGATGGGGAGTGAAGACAAAGGTGTGCAGGCTTATCTGGCCAAGGCCTCGGACGAGCATTTCCGCATACCGATGTCCGGTGGGTTTGATTCCCTGAATGTTTCGGTGGCTGCCGGAATCATCCTGTATGAAGCCATGAAAAATAGAACGGAGCATTCGACTGGCCTGCCTTCGACTTGAACCCCAGATTGATCACCTTAGCCTGAGCCTGTAGGCCACCATCACCTTGAAATAAAAATTGTTCTCTGCACCCCAGCTATAACCGATATTGTTCCGGGTCCCGCTTCGTATCTTCCTGAACAGGGAATGGCCCGCCTCGAGATTTACAACAATATGTCTGGCCGGATAATAATCCAGGAACAGCCCCAGCTGATTTTCGTCTATACGGATATACTGTGCTGCGGAATCATGGTAGGAATTGGTGAAAGTCCTGAACACAAACCCTGAATAGAAGGATTTAACGACCCTGTGTTCCAGGGTCAGGGATGCAGGAAGGATGCCAAACAGGCTGGTCTTCTCGCTGATTTGCCAGTCTAATCCAACAAGCGGGATAATAAAAAGACCAAAAAATTCGGTGTTTGCATACAGACCAAATTTATACGTAATCCGCGCGTTTTTATTATACTCGGCCCCCACCATGGCTCCGCCGAACTGCCACGCTCCATTTTCCCCAAGGAAAGCATCATTCATCCGGAGGATAGCGGTCGAAAGCAGGCTCCAGCGTGAGTTTGGTATGGTCTTCACCAGGGACACCGGCAGACCAATCCCATAATGGTTTTCCTGGAAACCGCTGACAGACCCTACCCGGGAGGACCAAGCTTCAAAAAAAGGACTGAGGACCAGCGCATCCTTCCTGTTTCTAAACTGAATGGGCAGGGTAGCCGAAGCACTGAAATAATTCAGTTGCGTGGCGTGACTGTTATCCTTGGCCAAGCCGTCACCCGGGCTGTTGACATAACGTACACTGAGCAGGTCAAGATAAGGCTGGGCGGAAACCTGTTTAGCTGGCCATCCTGTGAGCAGGCAAAAGGCGATGATGGAGACCGGTATGATTTTCATAAATGGTTGTTGATGGTTCAAATCAAATAGTTATTCTTACTGGGAATGCTGGAGTTATTGCTGTTTTCCCCCGGGCGGCCTGGCGGAACAGAAACTGTGAGGCTGTTGGCGTGAAAAAGAATAGAATTGAGGCCATTATTCCGGATTTGCATTATGAAAGGGGTTTACCCTTCAAAGCTATTTTGGCAAAGGGCCTTTTTCTAATCGGTATTTACGCCCGGTCCGCAAATTGACGTGAAAACTGCCCTAAATGGACTCTTGCAGAGAGATCCGTGGCAGACTATGCAAATACAGTGAGCAGGCTTTGTGGAGAAATTCAAGATTTACAAATCTTTCAGAAGGACAATTGCATATTTTACTAAAATATTGTTCATTCCGGCGTGTGGCCCCATCCCCTGACCATTGCGATCCCGGATCAGCCGGCCATAGATCAGGCAGACCTGGTGATACACCTGCCCCGGATGGGAGTAGAAAAGCGACATGAATAGGTGTATCTGGCCTACAGCTTTGAAACCATAACCTAACGGTGTAACGTATATCACTACTTGCATTTTGGCCTAATCGGGAAGAGCAGGCCGCGGAATGTTCGCCAGGCTATGAAGCTGCCAGACGGCTATTGTAATTTGCAAAAAATGATATTACATTTACCATGACCGTTCATTAAAGAGAATGATCGTCACTTGGTTCATTTTAGTTGAAATTTATTTTCTCTCCCTAAACTGCCCGACATGGATCAACCCGATGTACAACAGGTTTTTTTCCAGCACATCAAGCAAAATCTTCCGGCACATTTGTCGCTTGTGGACGAAATAGCCGAATTACTGAACATCAGCAATGACAGTGCCTACCGGCGCATCAGGGGGGAAAAGGCCCTTTCATTTGACGAGGTCAGGACCTTATGCTCGTACTTCAAGATTTCCCTCGACCAGTTGTTTCACCTGGCAAGCGACTCGGTTATCTTCACCGGAAGACTGGCTGACAGCAACAATTATAGTTTTGAGATGTGGCTGAAATATATTCTGGGCCAGCTTCAGTACATGAATTCGTTTGATCGCTGTGAAGCCATGTACATGACAAAGGACGTACCCATTTTCCACCTTTTTAACTTTCATGAACTGGCTGCCTTCAAATACTTTTTCTGGATGAAGACTATCCTGCAATACCCGCTTTTTGGAAAGAGTATATTCGCGCTGGATGAATTCATGGGGCCCCTGCATCAGATCGGCAGAAAGATTCTGGAAGAATACAACAAGATTTCTTCTCAGGAAATCTGGAACGTCGAGAGTATCAACACGACCATCAGCCAGATAGAATATTATCGGGATACCAAGGCTTTTGCTTCTGCCAAGGACATCCAGGATCTCTATGAGAGCCTGGAAAAAACCATCGATCATATAGAAAAACAGGCTGAAATCGGGTTGAAATTTCCATTGGATGCGCCGCCGGCAGGCAAGCGCGCGGGATACAAGATGTACGTAAATGAATTTATCCTGGGGGACAATACGGTGCTGGCTACGCTCAATGACACCCGCATGGTCTGGCTTAACCATTCCGTCCTCAATACCATCATGACAAAGGATACTTCCTTCACCGCATACACCTACCAGCATTTTCAGAACATCATTCGCAAGTCAACGCTCATCAGCGATGTCGGCGAAAAAGAGCGTAGCAAATTTTTTAATGCCATCCGCGAGAAAATTTATGAGAAGAAAAAGAATGCAAACCATTACAGCGTTTAACAAGTCAATGGATTGCCCTATTTTCGCCGGATGGATGCTCCTTCAAATCAGGTTTCCGGGCAGCCAATCCAACTGGTAGAATGTCCCCGAGATGCCATGCAGGGCTGGACGGTATTTATTCCCACCGAGAAGAAGATTGACTACCTGAATTCCCTGCTGAAAGTAGGTTTTGACTATCTGGATTTTGGCAGTTTTGTATCCGCCAAGGCCATCCCCCAAATGGCTGATACAGCGGATGTTGTCAGGAAATTAGATCCGGGTCATTCCCGAACCAAACTCCTGGCCATCGTTGCCAATGTCAGGGGCGCCGAACAGGCAGCAGGTTTTGAAGTCATCAGCTGCCTGGGTTTTCCATTTTCGATATCGGAAACTTTTCAGCAGCGTAATACGCATAGCGGCATAGAGGAATCTCTGCAGAGGGTCGAATCGATCAGAAATCTCTGTTATAAATATAAAAAGGAACTGGTCATCTATATTTCCATGGGGTTCGGTAATCCTTACGGGGATCCTTATTCTGAGGACCTTGTATACCGGTGGGCGGAAAAACTCATTGCCCTGGATGTTTCCGTAATTTCACTTGCCGACACGGTAGGACTCGCTACCCCGGAACAGGTGTACTCCCTGACTGCCTATCTGGAAAGCCGGCTTTCTTCCAGCCAGGTAGGGGTCCACCTGCATTCCAGACCGGACACCTGGAAAGTCAAAGTGGATGCCGCACTGCGCGCCGGATGCAGGCGGTTTGACGGAGCGCTCAAGGGGATTGGTGGGTGCCCAATGGCCAATGATGAACTCGTGGGCAATATGGATTCCGAAAGAATGATTCCCTATTTTGAACAACTGGGCCTGTTAAAACCTCTTGACAGAAATGCCCTTCGGGACAGCATGAGGTTAGCCGGTGAAATATTTCGCTTATGACCCTGCAGATTACCAAAAATGTGGGTAAGCCCCATCTTGTTTTGTACAGGAGGGATAATGGATCTGAAACCTGGATGCATGCGGATGACTTTTTTGTGCTCCACGACATGGGGCATTATGCAATCGAGAAGACCCTGGGTTACAAAACGGCATTTTTTGGAATGATCAATAACGGAATGGATGTAGGGGATTTTGAAAACAGGGAAAAACGTAAACAAATACCGCTTACTGATGAGGCAGTGTGGGCAGAGAATATGGCCAATCTGTTTCTGATTGAACAGCTTCAGGGAGAATTTGAAGACTTTAACCAGACTTTCAGTGAAGCCATTAGAAAAAAGCATGGAGGAGTGGAACCTCCGGTTCTTGGTGAAATGGATCTTCGTTCCATCAGAAATGAATTGAGATCGTCGATCTCTGCCTGGAAATCGGCAATTCCCGGCACCCGTTTTTTTCTGGAGTTTGATACAAGGTGATGACCCGCCATTTCCTGTTGGGTTTTCTTAAGTTGATTACCGGAAATTTTCTAAACTTTTTTGGGTATGGATTTCATGCTGGATATTGACCTGGTTGGGCCTTCGAGGAAGATCAATTACAGAGATCCCATCATGCTGGTCGGCTCCTGTTTTACGGAGCACATCGGAACACAGTTGCAAGACCTGAAATTTGACGTATTGCAGAACCCTCATGGGATCCTGTTTGATCCGTTTAGCGTGGCAGAGAGCCTGGTATCCTATGTGCAGCATAAAGAATTTGCGTCAAAGGATCTGTTTTACCTCCATGAAGTCTGGCATAGCTGGCATCACCACAGCATTTATTCCCGAATGGATCAACAGGAATCACTTTTGGCAATTAACTCCTCGCAACACAAAGCCCACCGCTTCCTGAAAAAGGCCAAATGGCTGATTATTACCCTGGGATCCTCTTTTTCCTACCGGTTGACTGGTGAATCGCCGGAAAACCCTGCCGCCATCCCCGGCATGCCTGTTGCCAATTGCCATCGGGCACCATCCCAATGGTTCAGAAAACACCTGATGACGATTGATGAAATCAACGCTGTGCTGGACAATTGCATCCATCAGCTTTTTCTTTTCAACCCCGATATCCGGATTATTTTTTCGATTAGCCCGGTCCGTCATATCAGGGACGGCGTTACCGAAAATAATCGCAGCAAAGCAAGACTGATTGAAGTGGTTCACCACCTGGTCAATAAATTTGACAGAATTGATTATTTCCCTGCTTATGAGCTGCTCATTGATGTATTGCGTGACTACCGGTTTTACGACGCGGACATGGTTCATCCGAATTACCAGGCAACCAGTTTTGTGCTGGAGAAATTTATGGAGCAATATATTGACCAGGAGTCCCGGGAAATAGCAGAGGATCTCCGCAAAATTGTGGTGGCCAGGAAACACCGTGCGCTTCATCCGGGTACCCTGGCCCATCGTCAATTCTTGCAAAACTTTCTGGAGAAGACATCCGCACTGAAACTGAAATATCCCTTCCTGGATCTCCGGGATGAATTGGATTATTTTTCCGCCGGTCATCTTCAGGCCTGATGAGGGGTCTCTCCCTGAAGCGGATTCGATATCTTTTCATTAGTGACCAAGCCGGTAGGAGCATGATTCCTGGAGGAAAGACTCCAGACTTTCCAGGAGGATCAGCTGGTTCAGGGCCCTGTTCAGGTTCTGTTCGGGGTAGGTTGTCTTGTAGTACCGGTCATTATTGAGATAGTCCGTAAGAAACCTCATGGACTGCATATAGATCATCAGCAGGCCTGCGGCGTGAATATTGCCCAACTCCGCTTTTGTCATTACGGAATGCATGCTTTCAAGATACCCTTCGGCGATGGCCTTGTAATAGGTAGGACGGATCTTGATATTTTCCCAGTGCGTACTGTTTTCGTCTTCACAGGCGGCCATGGAACGGATCATATCTCCCAGGTCAGAAAAGAATTTCCCGGGCATAAGAGTATCCAGATCCACCGGGCAGAGCACAAGTCCGGTCCGGGTATCAAAAAGTATGTTGCTGATTTTGCAGTCATGATGCATTACCCTGTCGGGGAAATCCCTGTGGGTGGACAATCCTTCATAAAACAGGACCAGGTATCTTCGTTGGCGAAGTTCCGCAATGAGGTGTGTCGATTTCATCAGACGCTCCAGGCTGGCCTGGACAATGCTCGACTCCATCTGGCCAAACCGAAGAGAGAGGTTGTGAAAATCAGGGATTATCACTTTGAGTTCTGTAGTATCGATTCCATCAAGGGCATGGGTAAGTGCGGCAAAGCATTTTGCTGCCTCATAGGCTGCCTCTTCGCTGTCCGCGGCAGTAGGTGAATGGGAATTTTCCAGATATTCGGTTGCCCTCCAGCATTGATGGTCTTCATCCCTCCACAAGAGGGTTCCCTGCATGGTTCTGACAGGGGCCGGGATAACAAAATGCGGCTGATGCCGCCGCAGGTACTCATAAATCAGACCATAATTGTGCAGGACGTCCTCAGGCTCTTTGAATACCGATTGATTGATTGCCTGAAGAACAATGGATCTTATAGGCCCGGGTCCCTGACTGGAAACGAGGTAAGTATTGTGAATAAGACCATTTCCCAGCGTGTGGATGAATAACTGGCCTGCGCCAAGAAACTGAAAGGCGGCGTTTTCTACCTGGTTGACTGGAAGCATCTGCAAAAATTAGAATTCACTGTCCGGGGCAAAATTATTTTTCCGGTACATCCATTGTCCTCCCGTGAAATCAGGAAATTCAACCGTTTGGTATCCCAATTCAATACTCATTTCACTCAGGGGGGTGATTGCGCTCCATGCTGCAGCGTCATATACATCCAGGGGAGTGGGAAGATTCCTTTTAATAGATTCTATAAAGGCATGAAGTACAAAAAAATCCATGCCTCCATGGCCTGCGCCCTCGGTTTCTTTTCCCCAGCGCTGCCACAAAGGATGGTCGTACTGGTCCAGGTAAGGTTTGGCATCTTCCCATTGGTCCGCCTTCTTGCTGACCCCCTCGATGTACAGCGATTTATTGACATCCATCCAGAGGCCCCTGGTTCCCTGTACCCGGAATCCCAGTGAATAGGGACGCGGTGAGTTCGTATCATGCTGGAGGAAAACGGTTTCCCCATTGTTACACCGTATTTGGGTAGTAACGATGTCACCAAGCCTGAATTCCACCTTGGCATTCGGGTGGTTGGCTCCGCCCTTCGATACAATATAATTGTGTAATCCCCTGGATTTGGTGGCAAAGGAAGAGAGCGAGAGGAAACGGTTGCCATGATTGATGTCAAGCATCTGGGCTACCGGTCCTATGCCATGGGTCGGGTAAAGATCACCGTTACGGTGAACCGAATGGTTTGTTCGCCAGCGTGCTTCTGAAAAAGCTTTCTCACCAAATTCGGCCCCGCTGTCATAGGGTTCGACGCCATTGTTGAATTTTACACCCCTCAGATCATGCTGGTAGCCTGCCTGCATGTGGATGAGTTCACCAAACATGCCCTGCCTCACCATATTCATAACAGCCATCACATCCCTGCGGTAACAAACATTTTCCAGCATCATCACGTGGGCTTTTTGTTTTTCCGTTTCATGCACCACATTCCAATGGTCTTCCAGGGAAATTCCGAGGATCACTTCTGTGGCCACATATTTAATTCCCGCCTGAAGGCTGTCCAGGATCATTGGAGCGTGCCATTCCCAGGGAGTTGCGATCAGGACAGCATCCAGATTTTTCAATTCAAGCAACTTCCGGTAAGCATGAGGGTCACCTTTGAATACGGGGGGCATTGGTTTACCCATTTTTTTAAAGACATCGGCAGTCATCTGCAACATGCGTTCATCGACGTCGCACAACGCAACAATTTCCACATCGCTGCGGCGCAGTGCATTGTCAATATGGTTCTGGCCACGAAGCCCTGTTCCAATAACGCCTAGCCTAACCTTCTGGGCAGATGCAAACAGACTTCTTGGCGGAAGAAACGCCATGCCTGCTGTTGCCATGCCTGCATTCCTTACAAATTCTCTTCTTTTCATGTTGATATTTTTAACAGGAAGGGGGAAGTTATGAATTTATCCCGGAAAATGAGGGTGTCCGGCTGAATGGGGAAAGTCTACCTTAGCCCAAAACAAGATCATGGAAGGGTCCGGAACGCAGGCGGACAAAATACTTGAATTTTACAGAAGCCTCGATATCGGATTTGCGATGCCCAGAGGGGTCACTATCCTTAACCCCTATGCGGAAAGAGATGTCTGGAAGCTGGTAGAATCATTTTACCGAAGGTATTACGGCGACAGGGAGCCTAGAACCTTTATTTTCGGGATCAACCCTGGTCGCTACGGGGGAGGGCTTACCGGTATTCCTTTTACGGACCCGGTTCTTCTTGAGCAATCCTGTGGCATCGCGAATGGTTTGAAAAAAGTATCAGAATTATCATCTGAGTTTATCTATCGTTTAATCGGTGCATACGGGGGGCCGGAGGCATTTTTCAGGAGTTTTTTTATTACGGCGTTGTCCCCTCTGGGATTTACCAGGGAAGGCAGGAATCTCAACTATTATGATGACAAGAATCTCTGCAAGGCCATTGAACCGTTTGTAGTCAGGTGTATGCAATATCAGAAAAAAACGATCAGGTCCCTGGAACCGGTCTTTTGTCTGGGGGAAGGGAAGAATTTCCAATATTTCAGCAGGCTGAACGCTAAGCATCAGTTTTTCAACAGGATCGTTGCTCTCCCGCACCCAAGATGGATTATGCAATACCGGCGTAAAAGGCTCCAGGAATTCATTGAGCAATACCTGGAGCTGTTCTGGAGGGTAAAAAATCCGCAGGATATGCCACCGCCCGACCCGGTTATTTGAGTTCCCCTGCTGCAAACATCCTGCGCAGTTCTTTTTTGTTGAATTTCCCAACGCTTGTCTTGGGGATTTCGCCTATTGTGATAAACTCTTCAGGGATCTGATAGTGTGCGAATTCCCTCGACAGGAATTCCCTGAGTTCCTCGCTGGAAACTTTTCCAATTCCTTCCCTGGGCACGATGCATGCCAGCGGCCGCTCCAACCACTTTTCGTGCGGGACAGCAATCACACAGGCTTCCCTTATTTTAGGATGAGCCATCAGGCAGGACTCCAGCGCTACGCTGGATATCCATTCCCCACCGCTCTTGATCAGGTCCTTTGAACGGTCTGTAATTTGCAGGTAGCCATGTTCGTCGATGGTTCCCACATCTCCCGTTTTAAACCAGCCATCATTCGAGAAAAAGTCGCTGTTGTCTTCCATCTTGTAATAGCTGCCCATCACCCACGGACCCCGAATCATTATTTCTCCAAATGTTTGTCCGTCCCTGGGGGCAGCTGTTCCATCTTCCTGGATTAATTTGATTTCCACTGCAGGCAGTTCAACTCCCTGTTTGGCCCTGACCATGTATTGCTCCTCCTCAGGGAGCTTGTCGTGACAGGTCTGTAACCTGCATATCGTGCCAATCGGGGATATCTCTGTCATTCCCCAGGCATGAATCGCCCTTATCCCAAAATTTTTTTCATACCCTTCAATCAGGCTTTTGGGCAGGGCTGACCCTCCGCACCAGAATTCATTCAGAGCGAGCTTTGATTTGGGTGGATTCTTCATCAGGGCATCATATATGGCGAGCCAGATCGTTGGTATACCCGTCGCCAGAGTGACCTTTTCCTTTTCCATGATACTGATCAGCGGGGCTGCCTGCAAATGACAACTGGGCATGACGATGTCTGCACCAGCCATGATGCCAATAAAAGGCCCTCCCCAGGCCATCGCATGGAACTGCGGGACAATGATGAGCAGCTTTTCCCGCGATCCTATATTTCCTGCGTTGGGAGACATGCTGACAGCGGCATGCAGAAAGGTTGACCGGTGAGAATACAGGACTCCTTTCGGGTTTCCAGTGGTCCCGCTTGTGTAACAAAGCGCGCAGGCTTCATTTTCATCCACCTCGGGCCAGTCAAATTCATCTGTAGCTGCCTGGAAAAGCGTTTCATAGGGTATATACCCGGGAAGATTGCAGGTGAAACCTTCCCCGCCATTGATCACCACAAAATGTCTGACATGAGGTATGAGGGGGGATATTTTTTCTAACAGCGCGATCAGACTGGCATCCACAAAAATGATACTGTCTTCTGCATGGTTGATGATGTATTGAATCTGGTCATGGGAGAGGCGAATGTTAAGGGTATGACAGATCGCCCGGGCCCCGGGAATCGCATAATAAAGTTCAAGATGCTGGTAATGGTTCCAGGCAAAGGTAGCCACCTTGTCTCCTGGTTTGACCCCGAGTTTATGTATGAGCGCAGCCGCCAGCTTCTTGCTTCGGCGGTATAGATCGCGGTAAAAGTAACGATGACAGGTGCCGTCCGGTAAATAGGATATGACTTCCTTAAAAGGGAAAACCCGGTTTCCATACTCTATGATGGAATGGGTCGTAAGCGGGTAATTCATCATTTGCCCTTTCATATGGCGTTGTTTAGGGTAAAAAATGCAATCGAGTGGTTGGCTGGATGCTGGCACCGGCTATTGCCTAAAAGCCTTTTTAAATTTAAGGAATCCTGCATAATTAATGATCGGCATGGATTCCCTGAGCAGGTCTTTTACCTGGTTGGGGCCCCTTTCATCTATCTTTTCCTAATGTATCCGGTCTCCCCTGATTTCCAGTGAACTGATCATGCCGGCTTCATACCGGAGCCATTCCATCCACCTGCTGCGCACTCTTTCTTTTTCGAGGTAAGTTTCTGCCAGGCTGATAAACAGGTGGTAATGGCCTGCCTCACTTTCCATAAACCGCCGGTAGAATTTTCTCAGGTATTCATCCGCGAGGCCTTCGCTCAGTCTTTTGAAGCGTTCACAACTGCGGGCCTCGATAAGCGCCATGGTCAGTAATTGATCAAGAAAACGGTCATCTGCATGGCCTCCTCTTTGCTGAAATTCCAAAAGCCTGTTTACATATTCATCTTTTCGCTGTTTTCCCAACCGGAGGTTTCTCTTTTGCAATTCGGCCAGTACTTGGCGGAAATGCCCCCATTCCTCACTAACAACGGCTGAAAGTTCATTTACCAGTCTTGTTTTGTCAGGATAACGTTGGATCAGGGAAATGCAACTTGTGGCAGCTTTTTGTTCACAATAGGCATGATCCGTCAATATATCCTCCAGGGATATTCCGGCAAGGTCCACCCACCTCGGGTCCGTAGGCAGCCGGAGGCCCAGGATATTTTTAGTTTCGGTCTGAATCATGGTTTTGGGATTCAGGTGATAAAATTGATCTTTGACCGTAAAATTATGCAAGAAGGTTTTCTTAAGGATAAATTAAATGAACGAAAGGCAGAACAAGCCTTCCGTCAGCTTAAAACAACGGAAGGGATGGTGGATTTCTGCTCCAATGATTACCTGGGTATGGCCACTTGCGGATTAATAGAAAAAGCCGGGTCTTTCCGGCAGAATCCTTCAGCGCTTAGGCATGGCAGCGGGGGATCCAGGTTACTGGCAGGCAATTATCCCCTGATAGAGGAAACCGAAAGATTGCTGGCAGCTTTTCACCAGGCTCCTGCCGGATTGATCTATAATTCAGGATATGATGCAAATGTCGGGCTGCTGGGGGCGGTCCCCCGGAGGGGCGACACCGTTCTGTATGACTTCCTAAGCCATGCGTCTATCCGGGATGGAATCCGACTGTCATTTGCCCAATCATCTTCATTTGGCCACAATGATCTCGGTGACCTGGAAAAAAAATTGAAGTCTGCTTCGGGTAACAAATTTGTTGTTACGGAAAGCGTTTTTTCCATGGACGGGGACAAGGCACCCTTGACGGATATCGCTGTTCTCTGCAAGCATTACCAGGCACACCTCGTGGTAGATGAGGCACATGCCACTGGCATAATAGGAGCCAGGGGAGAAGGCCTTGTCCAGCATCTTGGATTGCAATCCTCCTGTTTTGCACGTGTGCATACATTTGGAAAGGCCGTTGGATGTCATGGGGCCATTGTCCTGGGGTCCGAAACACTCAGGGATTACCTGGTCAATTTCAGCAGGTCTTTCATTTATACAACGGCATTGCCCCAGGCAAGTATCACTGCTATCAAAGTTTCCTATGAATTGTTTCCCGCTATGGAGGGCGCGAGAGACCATTTAATCACGCTTGTTAAAAGATTCCGGGACAAACCGGTTCCGTTTGAGCGCCTGCGTTCCGATACGCCCATCCAGGCCGTCCTTGTACCGGGAAATGAACAGGCAAGGCTGGTCTCCAGGATTATCCAGGAAAGGGGATTGGACGTGAGACCCATTCTTTATCCAACAGTGCCAAAAGGCCTGGAGAGACTGCGGATTGTTCTGCACAGCTTCAACACTTCTGAAGAATTGGATTTATTGGCCGGTTGCCTGAACGAGGTAAAATAGCAAGTTCCTTATCCCTGAAAAGTTAGTTCCTGTGTTTCGCCATGATGACTACCTGCAATGAATATCCCCTTGCATGTGATTCGGCTGCATGCCCCGGTCTGAAATCGGGGACCCCCTTCTTAATCCTGGTTACCCTACCGCTGTATACCGGATGCAGGTCGGTTACAAAAAGAGTTTCACTGGCCCAACCATTCTGTCTTCTGACCAACACCAGCCCGTCTCATGGCCGGTGATCCACGACCGGTAAAACCGACTTTTCGATTTAAAAAAATAGACTATTTTTATTGATATTGTTGAACTTGCAATTCAATCGTCCCAGCATGAGAGTCATCCCTTTTGTTGTATCCCTGCTTGTCACCACCGGATTGATACTTGTATTGAATAGTGAATGGAACATCGGCGGCAAGCCTGTTCCCCCGTTGGGCAAATTTCTGAGCCCTCAGCATGGTTTCTGGCAGAATGCCGAATCCGTTGACAAGGATTTTAACGAGGAGTTGGTACTTCCAGAGCTCAGGGACAAGGCGGCTGTTTATTTAGATGACCGTCTGGTCCCGCATATTTTTGCCAACAATGAGGAGGATGCCTATTATGTTCAGGGATGGCTGCACGCAAAATTCCGCCTCTGGCAGATGGAATTCCAGGCCTATGCAGCAGCAGGGCGTATCAGCGAACTGGTTGGCCCGCGGGGCCTGAAATTTGACACGGAGAAAAGAAGACTGGGGATGGTGTATGCGGCAGAAAAGACGGTGGAAGAGATGGAAAAGAATCCGGTAAGCAAGGCCGAAAGTGATTCCTATACCGCCGGTGTGAATGCCTATATCACCGGCCTTAAGGAAAGCGAGCTGCCGGTTGAGTATAAATTACTCAATTATCAGCCTGAAAAATGGACCAATCTTAAAACGGCCCTCTTCCTGAAATACATGTCACTGGACCTGGCAGGGGCTGAAAATGATTTTGAATACAGCAATGCGAAATCAATTTTCAGCCTTGATGATTTCGACAAAATGTACCCGCATTCACAGGATTCATTGGATCCGATAGTCCCCAAAGGAACACTTTTTCCCCCGCCGGCAGTCCCGGTGCTGATGCCATCCTCGGCTGACTCCGCCTATATCGGGAAGAAAGATTCGCTGGATATCCAGCCCCACAAACCTGATAAAGACAATGGAAGCAACAACTGGGCAGTCAGTGGAAAGATCACACAAAGCGGCGCTCCCATTTTGTGCAATGATCCCCACCTGGGCCTGAATCTTCCTTCCCTCTGGTTTGAAATGCAATTGTCCACCCCCTCCTTCAATGCGTATGGGGCAACCTTCCCGGGCGCGCCGGGGGTCGTTATCGGTTTCAACGACAGCTGTGCTTTTGGCTTTACCAATGCAGAGCGGGATGTGCGGGATTATTATGAGATAAAGTTTCGTGATGAATCCATGAAAGAATACTGGTTCAGCGGAAAATGGAAGATGACCGATTTTCGATACGAGCATATCCTGGTCAAGGGACAGGCGGAATTCGTCGACACGGTGGCCTACACCATTTTCGGACCCGTCATGTATGACAAGAAATTTACCGGTGGCAGGAGTACCCATGGCGGCTATTACGCCGTCCGCTGGAAGGCACATGATCCAAGCAACGAACTGATGATTTTTAACAGGCTTGACCATGCGAAAAATTATGATGACTATTATGAGGCCATCAAATGGCTACATACTCCCGGTCAGAACTGCATTTTCGCGTCCAAGAGCGGAGACATCGCCATATGGGACCAGGGTGAATTCCCTGCAAAATGGAAACGGCAGGGGGATTTTCTCATGCCGGGTGTGGACAGTTCCTATATGTGGCAGGGCACTATTCCGCGCGAAGAAAACCCGCACCTGATCAATCCTGCCCGGGGATTTGTCAGCAGCGCCAACCAGTTGCCGGCCGATCCGGCCGCCTATCCCTATTACCTGGGTGGCCAGTATCCGCCTTACCGGGGTTTACTGATCAATCGCTTGCTTACGGGGAAGACCCAGATCACCGTGGAAGACATGATGAAACTACAGACAGAAAACTATAATGTATTCGCGGAAATGGCAAGACCGGTGCTCTTGCGCTGGGTTGATGTCATGACCCTGGATGAAGATGAAAGAAATTACCTTGATATTTTGAAAAACTGGAACCTGAGAAATGATCCCGAGGAAAAGGGTCCGACTGTTTTTGTCCTGACCTGGGACAACCTGACCAAAGTGGTCTGGGATGACGAGCTGTCCCAGACAAAATTTCCCCTGGTCTATCCGACTGAAAGCGCTCTTCTGGAAGGTATCCTGAAAGATTCAAATTTTAAGTTCCTGGACAACATCAACACTCCTGTGAAAGAGACCCTGAAAGATGATGTGACAACCGCATTTAAACGCGCAGTCAAATTATGCAAGCTGGCCGATGCAGAAGGACGGCTCGCCTGGGCTCGGTATAAATCGACCGGAGTTACCCACCTGGCCAAACTACTCCCTTTCAGCAGAACCGACCTCCCGATCGGCGGAGGTACCAACTGCATCAACGCTGCCAAGGACAACCATGGACCAAGCTGGAGAATGATCGTACAGTTAACGGCAAAGACCCTGGCGTTTGGTATATATCCCGGGGGTCAGAGCGGCAACCCGGGCAGTATCTATTACGATAGCTTTGTCGACAACTGGGCTGCCGGAAAATATTATCCACTATGGATGATGAATAAAGAGGAGACCGGCGATAAAAAAATAAGATGGAGGATTAATTTTTCAAAGGGCTAGCAGGCCGTCAGTACCCGGGACCGGTACCGGATATCGGACAAATAGGCGAGATTGACGGCTGCTCCTGATATTAACCAGAAATATGGTCAAATACATAGTTTCTATATTACTTACTGCCATGCTGGCATTTGTTTCGGGCCTTTATCTTCCCTGGTGGGGTGTTGCCCCAGCCGCTTTCCTGGTCAGTGTCCTCCTTCCGCAAAAGCCATTCTTGGCATTTCTGGCGGCTTTCCTCGGGGTATTTCTTCTCTGGGAAATGCTTGCCTGGTGGATTGACAACCGGAACAACAGCATCCTCTCCCAAAAAATAGCCCAGTTGCTCCAGCTGGGCAATTCAACCGGCTTGCTGATTCTGGTCACGTCCCTGGTGGGAGCACTGGTGGCGGGTGGTGCAGCCCTGGCAGCCAGTTACCTGCGGCTGCCCAAACCCCAGGAACCTGATTTGCCTATCTGATCAGGGGATCCTGTTGAATTTCTTCAGGAGTCTTACCACTGCCTCTTTCGGCAATTCATAAATGGTATTCCCGTTTATCCCAACCATCGTTTTAGCGGCAAACAGGGCATTGACGATGGCTTCTTCTGTTGCCTGCACAGTGGCTGCAAATAAGACTCCTATCTGGTCATTCGGGTAGAGTTGTACGGTAGTCGTTTTGTTGCGGTTGAATGCATTTTTATTGGCTGTCGAGAAGGCAAGAAAAATATCTCCTGATCCGTTTCCACCCAGACCTCCCATTTTGGCTATACCCAGCTGTACCCTTTGGGCAATGCGTTTCAGCTGGTGGGGCAACAGGGGTGCATCTGTAGCCACGATGACGATGATGCTTCCTGTTTCGCGATTAACATCCGCCCCAAGGTCAACAGCGGTAATCCCGTTGAAAATGTTGGACAAAGTATCCTGCAACATTTTGCCTACCGGAACTCCTGCAATGATCAGTTGGGAGCGGGAACCATAATTAGCCTGCACGAGGACGCCTACCGTGTATCCCCCGAATTTTTTGTCGATTACCCGGGAGGAAGTTCCGGTTCCGCCCTTGAACCCGTGACAAATCATCCCGGTGCCTCCGCCGACATCACCCTCCGCAACGGGTCCGCCCCTGGCGCTGTCCAGGGCCATCCAGGCATCCTCTTTTTTGACATGAAAACCATTGATGTCGTTTAGGATACCGTCGTAGGTTTCAGCGGTGAGCGGGTAGGCATACCAAACGCTGTCCCCCTCTGCGTTGTAGTAGTGATTTTTATCCATCCAGCCCAGGGCGGCATCCCGGACGACGCCGACGCTGCCCGTATTGGTAATGAGAACCGGTGTTTCCAGGAACCCGGATTCTGTTATCCAGTGGGTTCCGGTCATATCCCCGTTGCCGTTGAGCATGTGCCAGCTGGCAAAAACCGGAGTGAAGTTTTTTCCGCCGGGCAGGATAACGGTAACCCCTGTCCGAACCGGCCCGAGGCCCTTGTGCAATTTTCCACTGCCTTCGATGAGCGTCCTGCTGCCCACCTCCACTCCGGCAACATCGGTAATCGCATTCCAGCGACCCGGACTGCCGTCAAAAGGTATCCCCCAATCCCTGGCTCTTTTGGTCTGGCCGCTGACCGTCAGACAAAGGCTTAAGCCGGATAACAACAGCCATGCTGCAAGATTAATTTTCATTTCAGTAAGTGTGAAGGTGATAAAATATTGTCCCGGCGAGCCCACCAGGGTTCCGGAGACAGTTGGAATACAGGATCTGATTGAATACAGAGATTCCAGCCAGTCATCTGATTGCCTGTATGGACCGGTTGTCCAGCGTGCCAGGCTGGTAGCCGAGCGGAACTGCCTTCTGGTCCTTTCGCCGGAATATCTCCTTTTGTAAGGGTGGCTTAATCTTCGTATACAAATTCATCTGCGATTTCAAGTGCCCTTGATATGATGGTCATGCCTTCGTCTATCTGGTCGGACGTAATGCACAGCGGGGGGGCAATAAAAATATAATTCCATCGGACAAATGTATACATACCGAGTTCTTTTAACCTTGCCGCCACTTTATTCATAATGATCATATCGGCGGGCTTCGCGTTGAAAGGAGCCATAGGCTCCCGCGTTCTCCTGTTCTTAACCAGTTCCAGGCATCCCAGCAGACCGGTATTTCTGAAATCTCCGATGCAGGGATGGATGGCCTTCAGGGCGGCAACACACTGCTCGACATATTTGCCCATGGCCCGGGTGTTGTCAAGCAATTTCTCATCTTCGTAGATCTTGATTACCTCCAGCGCTGCTGCACAGCATACCGGATGAGCAGAATAGGTAAGACCCAGCCACAAAACCCTGTCCTCGAAGTGAGCTGCAATGGCATCACTTACGATTAGTGCGCCCATCGGAAGATAACCTGCGGTCAGTCCCTTTGCCGTGGCGATCATATCGGGAACGACATGCTTGTTTTCGACCGCAAACCAGGACCCTGTTCGGCCGAACCCACTCATGACCTCGTCTGCGATCAGCAGGATTCCGTAGCGCGTGCACAATTCCCTGATTCTTTCCAGGTAACCGGGCGGATATTTGATACATCCTGAAGACCCGCTTTCCCCTTCCATAAGAATGGCCGCAATATTTTCGGGTCCCTCAAACTGTATGACCCTTTCGACGTGAGACACGCACTCCTGTAAGCAGCTGCCGGGTTCTTTCCCCCATGGACAGCGGTAACAATAGGGATCCTCCACATGGATGATATTGGGAACCTGCTGGCCATCCGAATGAAGTTTTCTCGGATCTCCCCCGGCCGACATGGCCCCGTAGGATGCTCCATGAAACGCCCGGTAGCGTGCCAGGATCTTCGGTCGGCCTGTATATAACCTGGCCAGTTTTATGGCATTCTCTATGGCTTCTGCACCGCCGGTGGTAAAGAGTGTTTTGGTGAGTCCCGCCGGGGCAAGGGATGCCAGCTTCTTTCCCAGCGCACCCCTCACTTCTGTGGCGCATCCTGGTGTTACATAACTGAGCTTTTCCATCTGGTCTGTAACAGCCCTGGTTACGCGTGGATTGCCATGCCCGATATTTACATTCATCAGGCCAGAGGAAAAATCGATGTAGCGTTTGTCGTCGTAGTCATACAGATAGACTCCGGCAGCGAGTTTGACAGCAATGGGATCAAGGTCCCTCTGCCTGCTCCAGGAAAACAAGGTATAGTCAAGATTATCCCGGACTATCTGTTTTGTTTCTGAACGGGATAGGGGCTGGCGCATATATTCATTTTTTCATTAAAGAGTGGGAATCTGGCGTTCCGGGTACGGTCCGGTTAGCTCATCCAGTTAATGCCGGCTTCAGGATTCCATTTCACAGTTGTTTTTTTCAGTTTGGTCCAGAATTCAATGGAACTCTTGCCAGTGATGTCACCCACGCCAAACTTGCTTTCGTTCCAGCCACCAAAGGAAAAAGGTTCCCTTGGTACGGGAACACCAATATTGACACCTATCATTCCGGCACTGGCTTTCTCCACGACATAGCGTGCATAACCTCCGTTCTGGGTATATACACTGGCTGCATTTCCATAAGGATTGGCATTTTCAATGGCAAGTGCCTCCTCCAGGGTCCCGGCCCTCAATATACTGATGACAGGGCCGAAAATTTCTTCCCTGGCAACTGCCATATCCGGTTGCACGCGGTCTATCACGGTAGGGCCAATATAATTTCCATTTTTCTTGCCTTCTACCTGCGCATTGCGCCCGTCCACGAGCACAACTGCCCCTTCCTTTTCTGCCTCCGTGATATATCCTTCAATCCTTTCCTTGGCCTCCCTGCTGATCACCGCCCCGAGATTCTTGCCCGGAATAATCTTCCTTGCTTCTTCACAGATTCTCTCCACGATGTGATCCACTTCACCGACAGCCACCATGGCTGAGGCGGCCATGCAGCGCTGACCTGCGCATCCGCTCATCGAGGCGACTACATTCTGTGCGGTCATGTCTGTTTTGGCATCCGGCAGCACGAGGAGGTGATTTTTGGCCCCTCCCAAGGCGAGACATCTCTTAAAATTGCCTGTTGCCTTTTTGTATACAAGTTTGGCGACCCGGGTAGAACCAACAAAAGAGACCGCTTCTATGCCGGGATGATCACAAATGGCATTGACCAGTCTTTCATCCCCGTGAACAATATTAAAAACCCCGTCGGGGAGTCCTGCCTCCTTAAGCAGTTGGGCAAGTTTGCCGGCGCTCAGGGGGACTTTTTCCGACGGTTTGAGAATCATGCAGTTTCCAAGCGCAATGGCATTGGGAATAGTCCAGTTAGGGACCATGGCGGGGAAGTTAAAAGGAACGATGGATGCCACCACCCCGACCGGGATGTGTTCAGTTCTGCATTCAATGCCTTTACTTACTTCAAGGATC